>Ga0207421_10000862_pt1 | contig 39543 bp, 43 predicted proteins | sample SodLakKL_010_SED_4_FD_187542 | JGI IMG/M metagenome (GOLD analysis project Ga0207421, IMG submission 187542) | Alkaline sediment microbial communities from Lake Tanatar, Kulunda Steppe, Russia - 8KL_010_SED (SPAdes) (version 2) | ecosystem: Environmental > Aquatic > Non-marine Saline and...
AGTGACTTAATATTGATAATGCTTTTTCTAATTATAAGTATGGTTTAAAATTATAATATCATACTGATGAAAAATATTGTAGCAGTATGGGGAATGCATGTTTAGAAAATAATGTCTTGCAGTGATCATGATCTGGTTAATGAGCAGTTTTTGTCTATATGATATACTCATTTTTAGGTGTGGCTGAGCCATTCGGTTGAGATTATGATGAAGGCGGACTCTATCTTTGGATAAAAAAACTTTTTTAATATTAACCCTGGGCAAATATGGCGGTTACCTGGCTGTGTTCTGGTTTACAATCAGTTCCAGCGGCTATATGCCAACCGGCCCTTTTCTTCCAGTTCTCTTTGTTTTTGCTCTCGACAATATCAGGACTTATTACCTTGAAAATAAACTTCCTTCTATTGTTGTCCCCAGCCTTTATATTCAAATGCTGCTGATTTTTATATTTATCTATCTCGATGGTTCTCCAGTGGGCGGAATTCTTCTGATCATCCTGATTGCCGAAAGCCTTTTGGCTTACCCCAGGCCAAATGGAGACTATATTTTTTTCATGTCATTGCCTGGTTTTCTCCTTGTAAGCGCTGTCAGTCTTTACGCGCGCTCAATCCTTAGCTGGGAAAGCATGGCCTCTGTCCTGATTAACTGCCTGTTTATTTTCTTTGCTTACGGTGTCAGTCATATGGCACGCAGGCAGCTTGAAGAAAGGGAGAGGGCTGAAAAAGCACTGGAGCAGCTGGACCGCTCCAGTGCTGATCTGGAAAAAGCGTATCAGAAATTAATTGAAGTGAGCAAAGAGCGGGAACAGCTCGCTGCAACAGCAGAACGTTCCCGGTTAGCGCGTGAATTGCATGATACACTAGCCCATACACTGACGGCAGTTATCGTTAGCCTGGAAGCAGGGAAGAAAATTTTAGAGAGAGAGCCCCATAAAGCTCTTGACGAGATTAACAAAAGCCAGGAACAGGCTCGTAAAGGACTTGATGAAGTTCGTCTAACTGTAAAAACGTTACGTCCGGCAGTTTTAGAGGCTATGGATTTTACTGCTGCTCTTAAGGGGTTGGCCCGTGACTATTCCGGCAGTGGTGTTGATATCAGTTATGATCTTGATGAAAAACTTGATCTGCCGCCTTCTTTACAAACCACTCTTTACCGGATAATCCAGGAAAGTATAACTAACAGTATTCGTCACGGCCAGGCAAGCAACATAGCAGTGCGTATAAACTACAAAGAAAATAGCCTTCATCTTACAGTAGAAGATGATGGCAGAGGTTGTGAGAATTTCATTGAAGGTTATGGCTTGCAAGGGATAAGGGAAAGAGCTGCAGCTTTTGGTGGCAGGGTTTTATTTGAAAACCGGGATGGTGACGGATTCCTAATGAGCCTTACACTCGAGGAGTTACCCAATGAGTAAATTAATTAGGATTGTTATAGCAGATGATCAGCGTTTGATGCGAGAAGGGTTAAAGACGATTCTTGATCTTGAGGAAGACATGGAGGTAATTGGCACGGCATCTAATGGAAGTGAAGCTGTGGACCACTGCCGTGAGCTAAAACCGGATATTATTTTAATGGATATTCGTATGCCCGAGATAGATGGAGTTGAGGCAACCGAGATGATCGCTGAGGAAGGATTGCCGGTTAAAGTTATTGTTGTAACTACCTTCGACGATGATGAGTTGATTGTTAAGGCATTAAAAGCCGGAGCTAAAACTTACCTGTTAAAAGACCTTCCCTCGGAGAAGCTTTTGGCGACCATCAGAGCAACATATAGGGGAGATATTGTTATGCAGCCGGAAATAGCAGCAAAACTGGTCGATAAAGCTTCCGGAAAAGATTTACCTGCTGATGTTGTTGATTCCGAGTGTGGGTTTTACGCTCTCACCTGGCGGGAAAAAGAAGTTCTTTCTTTAATGGCTGAAGGTTTAAGCAACAGTGATATAGCCTCTAGACTTTTTCTAAGCGAAGGAACGATCAAAAATCAAGTTAGTGCTATTTATGCAAAACTGGGCACCAGTGATAGAACGCAGGCTGTTCTCCTGGCTATAAAAAACAAGTTGATCTAACCCTGGCATTAAATAATATGACTGCAGTCATGTCAAATGTTGATTAATTGATGACCCTGGTTACTGGGCATAAAGCTCTATTAGGATTAAGATAAAGAAAAAAAGGAGCGATTTGCTATGAGTAAATCATTTAAAGGTGGAGTGCTGCTAATCATTGCCGGGGTTTTTCTACTTCTAAGCCAATTGGGAGTAATACCCGGCCAGGCCTTCTTGTTTTTACTGGCCCTTGGATTTATAGCTGCCTATGTTCTTCTTGGAGCAAGAAAAGAATACGGCAATGTCGGTTTCCTGATTCCGGGAACTGTTCTCTTATCTATAGCAACTTTTTCTGCAATATCGGAGCAGCCTGGTTATGTAGATATCAGCCCGGCTTTCTTTTTCCTGGGTCTTAGCTTGAGCTTCTTGGCAGTATTTATCGTCCATACTTACTGGTTTAAAAGTATGGACCATGGTGAGCGGTTCTGGCCGATTTACCCGGCGGCAGGCCTGTTGTTATTATTCGCTATTATAAGCTTTACCGAGCAATGGGCTGAGCACTTGAATCTGTTAAATTATATCTGGATTATTGCCCTGATAGCGGTAGGGGGTTGGCTGGTTTACACGGGAATAAAGCGCAAATAAGGAAAGCCCCGGCATTTAACCGGGGCTCCCACTATAAATTCTTATTTTACTTTTTCTTTAAGTGCTTTGCCTGCTTTAAATGCCGGAACATTTTGAGCAGCTATTTTAATAGTTTCACCGGTGCTTGGATTACGCCCTTCTCTTGCCTCTCTTTTGCGAACTTCGAAGGTGCCAAATCCGACCAGCTGTACTTTTTCTCCTTTGGCCAGTGTATCTGTAATAGAATCAATAACTGCATTAACAACTTTCTCTGAGTCTTTCTTCATCATGCCGGTTTTTTCTACCACATGATCTACCAGTTCAGTTTTGTTCATTTAGTATACAGCTCCTTAAAAAAAGTTAGTAATAGTTTTAATCAATTGAAGATGCACGCTTCATAATTTCGAACTTACTACTAAAACAACACCTCCTTGAAATAATACATTTGTAAGCGAATGATAAGGCAACCACAAGGGCTGCCTAAAGTTGCAACTCGTTTTGACTGAAAATCATTTTGTCTCGGCAACCTGGCAGTCCGATCTAAGGACCCATGGCTTTGCGTCCCCATATTACTATGAGTTTGCCTTTATCCCTATTATTTTGCATTATATAAAGCAATAGCTTGCAAGTCAATAAGATATATTTAATTTATCTGCTTATCTATAAAGGAAATTGAGTCTTTTGAAGCATTTTAAGAAGCAGGGGATGGCTATAAATTGTTGAAATATAAATTGACAAATATTATGAAAAGTCAGTATAATTGCGATATAAGCAATTCGCACTCAATATACTTTTTGCTATTGTTGCTCCTCATTGGGTCTACAAAAATGTTGTAATTCACTTGAGTAATTCTATTTGACAACGTAGGGCTTGATATTTCACAAAGCCTCATAAAGTTTACAGCCGATGACATCAGGGTTTTGACGACATCTCACCGTGTCTTAACTAGCCTTATCTATTAGCATGGGAGGTGGAGCCTTGAAATAATTGAAATTTTGCTGGCCTGTTTTCGGTATCTGTTATCTTAAGTTAGCAGGGTTAGAAATGTTTTGTGTTTCTTTTATTAAATGGTAATAAGGGTGTAGAAAATGAAGGAGGGCTTAGCATATGTTTGATAATAAAAAAGTTGAAACAATGAAAACTTTTGTTGGTGCATTTGCAAATAATGATTTTGAAAAGGTTAAGTCAATATGTACTGATGACTTTGTTTGGTATACTCCGATGAAAAAAGTAAATGGTTTGGATGATCTGGAAAAGTATTTTCAATGGATTGCCGACACAGTGGAAGGATGTAAGGTTACTGAGACCGGGGTCGGTATTATGGTGAAAGGTGATACAGCGCTTTTTGAACATACTATTTCGGGAAGAATGCAAGGTGAAGATGTTTCATTTCTTGCGATGTGTGTATATGAATTCGAAGGTGATAAGGTTAGGGAATGCAGAACTACTTTTGACAGGATGGCTATAGCAGAACAGGCATCAAGTTCATGGCTGCCTAAAAAACTTGTAAATACTATAGTAAGCCAGATGCAGAAGGGGTTGGATTAAACTACCTGTCTTATAATATTCAATGTATGCGCAGCTCAAATCACCTGATTATAATACCGACTTGTGAGATAAAAATATCAAGGAAGGCGGTTCATAATTTAAAGGCAGCAGCCTCTTTTAACAAGACGCTGCTGCCTTAAGTTGTATTTTTGTTAAATAAGCTGTTTTTTTAGATTAGGTTATCCGGATTAAGGCCATTTATTTAGATTTGTTTCTGCGTTCCTGGTTTTTCATTTGCTGGTTTTTATTAATGCCGCCAAAGCGCTCTTCAAATCCGTCGGGTACTATTTCTAAAAGGTCATCGCGTTTTTCTTCTTTTAGCTGCATACGCTCTTCAAGGGTGTTCTTATCACTCCTTAATTTGGACATGGCAGCCTTAAATTCTTCAATTATTTCCTCAAAACTGGCTAGATCTGCCGGATCCATTGAGTCTTTCGGGCATGTATTATATCCTGCAGGACCGGTCCCGTTTGACGCAAAGGCTACCGGTGTTACCGCCAACACCAGAACAAAAACTACTCCAAACAATACTGCTACTTTTTTCATTTGAAAAACCTCCTTAGCTATATTACTTACAGTTTTAAGTATAGAAGGCTAAAGAGGAACAGGTTTATAGTATTTATTAAGAAAGTGTTAAATATTCAAGGCCTGTATTCCACAATAAGTCTTGTTTGCTCCAGATAGAAGGTCTGGGGAATATTAACGAGTGTTAACATGTTTTCTCTGCTGATTATAAGATTCTGCCTGGCTAGCTCTGATCCAGCATTTCAGCTGTTCCAACTGACGATTTCAAGAAAGCGGTCGTGGAATTTGCCGTTTGATACTGCTATTCCGCTGCTGTTCAAGTCAAGTTTCTCGCCTTTTTGATCATTTAGTTTTCCGCCGGCTTCTTCTAAAATTAGCATTCCTGCGGCAAAATCCCAGACGGATAAGTTGTATTCAAAATAAGCGTCGAAGCGGCCGCAGGCTACCCAGCAGAGATCAAGGGCTGCGCTGCCGAAACGGCGCATGCCGTGGATGTTGCTCTCAAAAAGCTTTTCAATGCTATCGAGAGTTTTACGCATCATGTCACCCCGGTCATAATAAAAGCCGGTTGCTATTACTGCATCCTGCAGGGACTTCGCTATTGAGACTTGGATTGGAGTTTTATTTAAATGTGCTCCTTCATTTCGAACTGCTGTAAACATTTCTTTGCGTTCTGGATCGAAAACAACCCCGGTCATAACCTGGCCGAAACTTGAATAGGCAATAGAAACACAGTAATGGGGAATGTTATGAGCGAAATTGTTAGTTCCATCTAAGGGGTCGATGATCCATAAGTGTTCGGCATCCCTTTTTGCTGTCAGGTCTTTTTCTTCAGCAATAATACTGTGATCGGGGTAGCTTTCCCGGATTGTTTTAATAATTGCTTCCTGAGCTTTATAGTCAGCCTCTGTAACAAGGTTGTTTACGGATTTTTCCGAGATAACAGTACTGCCCCGTAACCCCAATATTAGTTTTCCTGCAATGTGAGCCGCTTTTTCAGCTGTCTTCGAGTATTGGTTAAGTGTTAAAGAATCCATTTATGTACCATCTGCTTTCACTGATTATATGTAGCATTCCGACAAGTTAATTCTAACATAAAAATAATTCATTGAGAGGAACTGCTGTAATTTCGGCTGCAGAGGAATCTATAAATCTATGGAGAAATATATAAAACCAGGAGGAGTGCTGATGGCAAAAATACTTGGGAAGATTGCCCTGATGGGTTCCGGAGAGCTTTCCGGAACCATGGTTGAAACCCATAAAAGGCTGCTGGCCGGCAATAAGTTTTCCGGCAAGGCATTATTCCTTGATACACCGGCCGGGTTTCAGGAAAATGTAGATTTGCTTGCTCGCAGGGCGGTTAAATTCTTTGAAGAGCAGGTTCTGCATAACATGGAAATTGCTTCCTTCAAATCTGCTGAATCTGCAACTACTTCTGAAACTGAGCAGGTTAACCGTCAGCTCAGTGAAGCAAACTTCGTCCTAATTGGTCCGGGCAGTCCCACTTACACAGTTCGCCAGCTTAAGAATACACCTGTTCCTACCCTTATTAATGCCATGATTGCAAAAGGAGGCTGCCTGGTTTCTGCAAGTGCGGCTGCCCTGACCACAGGCAGTCATACCCTCCCAGTATACGAAATCTACAAGGTGGGGCAGCCATTATACTGGGAAGAAGGTCTTAATATTCTTGGGCATCTTGGCCTTGATATTGTAGTAATTCCACACTGGAATAATGCCGAAGGCGGTAACCATGATACCCGTTACTGCTACATGGGAGAGAAAAGGTTCCTGGCACTGGAGCAGCAGCTGCCCCCGGAGAAGACTGTTCTTGGCATAGACGAGCATACTGCTTGTATCCTTGATTTTTCAACCGGCAGGGCTTATGTAGAGGGAATTGGCCAGATTACCATCAGATGCGGTGGTTTTGAGCAGCGTTACGGACGTGGTGAAACAATTACCATTGAACAGTTGGTCTGTGTTGATGAAGTGAATCAAACTGTTGATGCTGCTGCGGCAGGTGCAGGTGCTTTAACACAATCGCAATCTCAACAAGCAGAAAAAACAACTTTTTGGGACAGGTTACACGAAATAGAAGACAATTTTCAACGAGCCCTGGAAGAAAACGATACGGCAACTATGACAACCCAACTGCTTGAAGCGGACCGCTTTCTGTGGCAAGCCCAACTTGACCTGGAAAACCCTGAATTTATATCACAGGGCCGTGAGTTGTACCGTGAAATGATTGTTTTAGCCGGTACCGGGTTTGAGCGTTCTTCACAGGAGATACCCGGTAAATTTGATACCCTGATCAATGAGTTAGTCAGGCTGCGTGAAGAGCACCGTAAAGAAAAAAGGTGGGCCGAGGCAGACAGGTTAAGAGATATTCTTCAAACTGCCGGTGTAACCCTGGAAGATACAGCCGATGGACCAAGGTGGCGATATTAGCCAAAGTTATGCTTAAATTAAAGTATTTACCCGATGGAGTTTTTGCTGGCCCATATTTTAATTCAAATATTTTTTTTATTTAAAGAGAAAATCGTTTTTACATAAAACTGCATTTTGATTTTTACTTCTTAATATGGATGATTTATTTAGCTATATTATCCGGCAAACGAATTAATAAGATGGAAGTGGTGAGTTTCAATGGATTACAGGTTTCGTTTCTGGTTGATCAAAAATGATAAAAAGGTTTTTGGTGAAGGACCATTAAGTCTTTTAAAAAAAATTGATGAACTGGGCTCACTCAGGCAGGCAGCTATTGCTATGGGGATGTCTTACAGCAAAGCCTGGAAGGTAATGAAGCAAGTTGAAGAAGAACTGCAAGTCAAGCTTTTAGAGCGAAAGATTGGTGGGAAAGCAGGTGGAGGTTCTATCGTCACTACTGAAGCAAAAGACTTTATAAGAAGATATGAGGCCTTTATGGCCAGTATAGATAAAAAAATCAATGAAGAAATAAAGAGGTACTTTATGATATAATAATTTTGTTGGGTTTATTTTTTTGGAAAGCGTTATTCGCATAAAAATATAACGCTTCCTTATCTCTTTTATAAAAAATTTATATCCGGTTGAAATCAATTTAAAAAAACTTATAAACCATTATTAGGGGGACCAGTTGTTGAGAAGGATTTTTATATCTATTTTTTTACTACAGTTACTTGTGATATTAATGAATACCTCCTGCAGTTTGCTTTATGAGCAGGAAATACAAAAAGCACAAAATAAAAGCTCCGAGGAGCTGCATGTTGCTGCTGCTACCGGCTTAAGATTTGCTATGGAAGAAATTGGTGCTGCCTATGAAGAAGAAACAGGAATAAAAGTTGTTTTTCAGTTTGCCTCTTCCGGCAACCTTGCCCAGCAAATCGCCGGTGGTGCCCCGATAGACTTGTTTTGCTCGGCCAATGCAAGCTTTATTAACAATTTAGTGTCTCAGGGAGATATTATAGAAGATTCCCTGAATACATTTGCCATGGGGCGAGTTGTTATAGCCGTAAACGAGGAATTTCCCCTGGAAATTAATATGATCGAGGACCTGCTTTCAGATCAGATTGATGTTATTGTTATTGCCAATCCCAATCATGCACCCTACGGTTTTGCTGCAAAAGAGGCCCTCAAGAATGAAGGTCTCTGGTATCAGTTAGAGGATAAACTGGTGTACGCAGAAACTGTATCCCAGGCTATGCAGTATGTTCAAACAGGTAATGCTCCTGTCGGTATTATTGCCCTGTCTTTTGCAGGTGTTCCGGGAATTGAGTACTCCTTGATTGATGAAGAACTTCATACACCATTGGAACAGGTGCTGGGTATAGTCAGTCATTCTCGGAAGAAGGAACTAGCTGCCCGGTTTGCATCATTTTTGTATGGACAGGAAAGCAGAACTATCCTGGAACAGCATGGATTTTATCTTCCACAGTAAGGAGGCTTCACCATTGAATTGGCTGCCGGTGTACCTTTCATTAAAAATTGCTTTCTATGCAACCTTTTTTACTGCCCTGATTGGCATCCCCCTTGGCTGGCTGTTGGCCAGACGAGAATTTATAGGCAGCAGCCTTCTTTCTACATTTGTGATGCTGCCTATGGTGCTGCCGCCTACAGTACTTGGTTATTACCTGCTGGTCCTGATTGGCAGACAAAGTATAATCGGGCGCTGGTTGCAGGATGTCCTGCAAATCAACCTGGTTTTTACCTGGCAGGGAGCCATGCTGGCAGCGGTAGTTGTGTCTTTGCCGCTGATGGTGAGAGCGGTCCAGGCAAGCATAGAAAGTGTTGATAAAAATACGGAAGATGTAGCCAGGACCCTAGGAAAATCGGAAACAGCTATTTTTTTCCGTATAACCCTGCCTCTGGCCTGGCAGGGGATTATAGCGGGCCTTGTCCTGACTTTTGCCCGGGCCATGGGCGAATTCGGGGCAACCCTGATGGTGGCAGGGAATATACCCGGGAAAACCCAAACCCTGTCTATTGCCATTTATGATGCTGTGCAGGGTGGAAATTATGAACAGGCCAACTTTTTGGTCGTTCTGATCAGCGTAATTACAATAATTAGCTTACTATGTTTAAACCAGTTTACCAGGATTAACAGGTGGTGATTTTTATGCTTAAAGTTAAAATTGCAAAAAGTTTTCAAGGCTTTCAACTAAATACAGAATGGGAAGTACAGAATGGGGAAATAGCGGTTCTTTTTGGCCCTTCCGGTTCAGGTAAAAGTTTGAGCATCCGTTCCATAGCAGGTCTGGAAAAGCCTGATCAGGGTTTTATCGAAATTGATCAACGCCTGGTATTTCAAAGTCAAAGGGGCATAGATATTCCGGCCAGGGAAAGAAATGTTGGTTATGTTCCTCAGAATTACGCACTTTTTCCGCATATGACTGTTGTTGAAAATATCATGTTCGGAATGAGAAATAGGCATAAGGAGAATGGAAGAGGGGTATTACTTGAACTCTTACGCAGGGTCGGGCTTGAAGGTAAGCAAAAAAAATATCCTCATCAGCTATCTGGTGGTGAAAAACAACGTGCTGCATTACTAAGAGCTTTGGCAAGAAATCCGCGAGTCTTGCTTCTTGATGAGCCATTCTCTGCTGTTGATATTCCGGTTCGTAATATCCTTAGAGATGAAATCAGGACATTTCTTAAAGCATGGCATATACCTATTGTCCTGGTTACTCACGATCCACAAGATCTGGAAATGATGGCGACCAAAATAATTGAGTATGGAGAAAACCCTTTAACTCTATCAAATTGTCAGGCCTGAGAGGCTATAAGCTTATTTAGTAAGATCTTCTTTTTGGTCACCAGGTGTATTAACCTGACGGACCAGGTGACGGTTAAGAATATGGTCAGGCATTTTGTTGATTAACTTAACCAGCAGGTAGATAACTACCATTGAAAAAAGCAGACGTGCCCAGAGAATCCCGGAAAGATGTGAACCGAGCACCATCATCAGCAGGGTATCCTCAAACAGGCTGTGGCATAAGCTCATCAGGGTAACGGAAGCAAAAAGGTCCCGCCTGGAAAGATTGCCTTTCTGAGCTTCCTGGATAATAAGCCCGCCTCCGTAGCTAATACCCAGGGTCATGCCAATAATGGTTACCGGGGCGGCTTCCCGGCCGATTCCCAGGATGTTCATGATCGGGGCAAGAAGCCTGGTCATCAGGTCACTGATGCCCACCTTTTTAAGGATGGTCAGGATCGTCATCAGGGTGAGAATAATCAAGAAGATCATCACCATGTTACGTATTTCAGCTATAACCCAGGCGCTCCAGGTGGGATCGACTGTTGGCGGGTTCCAAAAGGCACGGTTGGTCTGCTGAAGGGTGTCAGTCATAGTATAAGTAATATGAAGAATCCAACCTAACAGTAAAGCTCCTGCAAGGCGGATTATGAGTGTGATCCGCAGGCGTGTTCCTGCTTTTTGCGCGATCATTGCTTCCACGGGAATGGAGTGGGCGATCAGAATCATAGTTCCCAGTACCGACACCTGGGCAACAGTTAAATCAAGGCCGGGAGCCAGGGAGGCGAAAACTACCATTCCCCCGTAAATGTTGGTTGCCATCGAGGTAGCCCAGACAAGCCCCATTTCACCGGGTAATCCGACCAGTTCCATAACCGGGGCGAGGATGACCCCGATATAATCTATTATGCCCCACTGCTGGAGCAGCCGGGTTACTATGCTTATCGGGATAATTATTTTAAAAAGCGTGATGCTGGTTTGCAGTGCATTTTGCAATAGATCACGCGCTGTTTTTATAAATGAAGCAAACATTGAGTTGAATCTCCTTCATCCTGTTGTCTTATATTTCACTCAAAAGATAATATCATAGTATTGAAAAGGCAGGCAAATCAGTAATAACTTTTTATGCTCGACACTTTATAGACAAAAATTTATTAGCAAAGCTCTTTTTGGCAACTTAATTGTTATTATGTAATATATCTATGTTATAATGTATTAACAAGCACACGCTACTTAGTACTTAGAAAGGAGAATCAATAATGGTTGAATTAGAAATGAAGGAAAATAGAGTGCCCTGGTATAAAAGGATTTCACCCTGAATAATGATCTATCTCCTGCTGGGAGCAGGGTTCGGGTTATACAGTTTGATATCTTATATTTTTCAGTAGAATGAATAGTGTTTTTTATGGTTCCCAGGGTTGATTATAGTTTGGCCAGCCGCCCATTAAGCGACCCATGATGCTTTCCACAAGCTCGGGAAAGACACCATAGAGCAAGGTGACCAGATGCATATAGCGTGGCAGGGTAAGTTCTTTTTTCCTGTCTGCCACTCCTTTTACTATTGCTGCAGCAACCTTTTCGGGCATATAGCTGCTATTTAAATTGTAGAAGCGGCTTTGACGAACACTTTTCATGTGTCCATCCATCATTCCGGTTTTAACCAGTGAAGGGAACACTGCGGTCAGGCTGATATTATCCTGCTTAAGCTCATGACGAATAGCAGCAGTGAGACCGGCCACGGCAAACTTTGAAGCGCAATAAGCACCTGTACCAGGTAAGGGAAACCTGCCCAGAAGTGAAGACATATTTACTATATGGCCTGACTGCTGCTTTTGCATATATGGAACAACTGCACGCAAGCAATAAATTGTACCCATTAGGTTTGTTTCAATCTGTCGCTGAACATCTTTATTTTTTAGCCCTCCAAAACCGGCATTCTTCATTACTCCAGCAATGTTAAAAAGAAAATCTATTTGTCCAAAACGGTTCAGTGTTTCATCAGCCAGGTGCACGGTCTGACTTAAAACTGATACGTCGGTCGGTACATAAATACATTCTGTATCGAGTTCTGAAGCAAGAACTTTAAGTGGATTTTCCTGTCGGGCTGCCAGAACCAGTTTCACATCATATTTTGCCAGCTTTTCCGTAATGGCCCGGCCTATCCCCGCACTGGCTCCTGTTACAATAGCTACTTTACCCTGGTAAGACTCCTTTAGCTTATCTTTCATAAATATTTCTCCACATTTTTAAAATTTTATCGGTTCAAGACTGCTTGTAAAGTAATTACAAATGCTTACATTAGCCTGCCATGATATTATCATTGGTCTGTTAGAGCGGTCAAATCAACTGTTTATGATGATTTAAATAAACCTGACTCTAGGCAGGGGTAAAAATATTGAATAATTCGGAAACTGCTGGTAATATGGCAGTAGTGTTTTACTTGTAAAATATTAGGCAATACTGGAACCACTTAAGTTAAAATAGGTCTAAGCAGTTCCCGAGTAAGTATATTAAACAACAGGCCGGGTGACGGAAATGACAGCAAACCAGGAAACTTCCGAAATGCAGAGTATAGAATGGAAAGGGGGAAAATATGCCGGGCAGTTAAAAGATAGCATCCCCCATGGGCGGGGCAGATTCATGCTGCCAGATGGAACCAGGTATGAGGGTGAATGGAAAGAAGGATATCCCAACGGTAAAGGAAAGCTAGTATATGCAAATGGAGACATCTACAAAGGCGAATTTTTTAAAGGCAAACGACACGGATACGGAATCAAGATAGAGGCTGATGGTGAAAAAAGTTCCGGTTTTTGGGAAAGTGGCAAATTGATCAGGGCCATGTCGCTGGAAGAAATGAAAAGGGAGATGCAGGGCAAAACAGTCCCGGGAAGTGAAAAACCAGGCATCACACCAGATTGGACTGAACCGGCAATAAATGTACAGAACCTGAGTCACCGTTATGGCAGGCTACAGGCAGTTAAAGATATCAGCTTTTCAGTGCGCCCCGGTGAAATTCTTGGCTTTCTCGGACCTAACGGTGCCGGCAAATCTACTACCATAAAAGTTTTAACCGGCCAGTTGGCCTTACAGCAGGGCTCTGCGCAAATCCTGGGCCGGGATATTGGCCGGGATGACCCTGTTCTGCAGGCGCAGATCGGGGTTACCTTTGAAGAAAAAAACCTGTACCTTGAAATGACTGCTCTTGAAAACCTCGATTTCTTTGCATCGCTTTTTGGTATCAGCAAGCCCAATTCCCTGGAAGCATTACGGAGGGTTGGTCTCGCAGACCGGGCCAGGGATCGAGTCGGAAAGTATTCTAAAGGCATGCGGCAGCGCCTGATGATTGCCCGCGCGTTTATTAATAAACCGCAGGTATTATTTCTTGATGAACCAACAGACGGACTTGATCCGGTTACTGCTGTAGAAATAAGAAAAACCATCAGGGAAGAAGCAGAAAGGGGAGCAGCAGTTCTGCTGACAACCCATAACATGCATGAAGCCGATGAGCTATCCGACCGGGTGGCTTTTATTAACGAAGGTGAAATAGCAGCCCTTGATACAGCTGAAAACCTGAAACTTAAATACGGCAAGCGGTCAGTCCGGGTGCGTCTGCGTGACGAAGATGGTGTTGTGGAAGAAAACCTGCCCCTGGATGGAGGAAAATCTTCTACCCGCCTCGGTGAACTTGCAGCTTCACCTGATTTATTGACTATCCATACAGAGGAGGCCACCCTTGAGGCGATTTTCATTAAACTGACCGGCAGGAGGCTGGCTGGATGAAACAAAAAATATCGAACAGCGGCCTTCTCCTGGCAATCATAAAAAAAGATATCCGGGTGTACAGCCGGAACATGATTTACCTTTTTCTGACCGTGCTTGGCCTGGGCTTTTTTATTGCTATCTTCTGGATGGTTCCCGATGAAGTAGATGAAGATATTACATTTGCCATCAGCCCGTCGCTTGATGTTTTGATCAGCGAGGGAAAAGAAACGCTAGAAGAAGCCGGTTTGCCCAGTGAGGTAATTGAGCAGCTTGAAGAAGCAGAAACAGCATTCGAAGAAGAAGGACTTGTCCTGGTGGAATTTGACGATGAAGAGCAGCTGAAACAGGCCATCAGGGGAGAGCTCGAGGTTTACAAAACAGACCAGGGACGTTACCTGTTCCATGATCCGGAAAGCGATCAGGATAAACCGGAAGATGCTGACAGAATTAATCTTGGAATAGGCATGTCACTTCCACCCGCTTTTCTTGGTGATGCGATACTGGGGGAAAGTCAAACTGTTACATTTTATACTGATGCCGATGTGCCGGAAGAACTGAGAAATGCCATGCAGGGGATGGTACGCGAAATAGCATACCACCTTGCCGGGCAGGATCTGCCGGTTGAATTTCCTGATGAGGAAGTAATTATCCTTGGGACTGACCGGCTTGGTGAACAAATTACCATGCGAGACCGGATGAGGCCGATGGTTGCCTTTTTCATCATGATGATGGAAACTTTTGCCATGGCTTCGCTTATTTCAAACGAAGTATTACAGCGCACTGTAACCGCTTTGCTGGTAACGCCGGTCCGGGTTGGTCACTTTTTGCTGGCCAAGACTATTTTTGGCACTGCCCTGGCTATGAGTCAGGCTGTGATTATTTTACTACTTGTTGGTGCATTTACTGTGGATAACTGGTCGCTGTTGCTGGTTACTGTTCTGCTGGGCTCAGTGCTCTTTACTGCAGTAGCCATGCTCGTGGGAGCTGCCGGGAAAGATTTTATCGGGCAGCTCATGTTCAGCATGCTCTTCATCATACCGCTTATGATTCCCTCATTTGCCGTGCTTTTCCCCGGTTCCGTTGCAACCTGGGTAAGTTTTCTTCCCAGCTATTCGATAGTCCGGCTTTTATATGATGTAACAGTTTATAATTTGCTATGGGCCGATTCTTTATACCACTTAGCCTATGCAATTACTTGGGTCCTTGTTATCTATATAGCAGGGCTGGTTGTTTTGAAAAGGAAGGTGGCAACGCTGTGAGCATTAAACGCGTATTCAGGATGGTGCTGAAGGATTTTTCAGTGGGACCAAGGAAGCCTTTCTTTATCTGGGCCCTGTTGATGCCTTTTGCCTTAACCCTGATACTGCAGTTCGCCTTTGGTTCACTTTTTGAGCCGAAACCGAGGCTGGGCCTGGTAGACCTTGGCGACTCCTATATTACTTCAGCGGTAAAAGAGCTTGAAGGTTTTGAGGTTTCAGTGGTCGATGATGTTGGACAGTTAACAGATCTGGTTGAAAATCACGATCTTGATGCAGGCTTGGTCTTATCACCCGGATTTGATGATGCTGTCCGGGATGGTGAGAAGCCGGTGCTGGAGTTTTACATGAGTGGAGAAAGCCTGGCCGTGAATAGAATTATTATTGCGGTGACAGCCATTGAAATGGTCAGGGAAGTTGAAGGCAGTGAAGCTCCTGTCCAGGTTGAAACAGTCTATTTTGGTGAAGAGGGTTTGCCCATTTCTATCCGTCTGGTTCCGGTTATAGTTTTTTACGCCCTGGCCATGTCGGGAATCTGGGTGCCCAGTTCCAGCCTGGTGGAGGAGAAAGAGAAGGGAACATTAACAGCAATGCTGGTTACCCCGGTCAAGATCGATGAAATTCTTGCTGCTAAATGGCTGATCGGTTTTATTTTTTCTGTCTTCCTGGCTTCTGTTACCCTGCTGTTAAACCAGGCTTTCGGGCCACGTCCGCTTGAAGTCCTGGTCGTGGTGGCAGTTGCTGCTGCGCTTACTTCAATGATTGGCCTACTGGTAGGAGTTTACTCGAAAAATGCGACCATGCTTTTCACCCTGATTAAAAGCCTGGGGATTTTCCTGTTTGTGCCGGTTATCTTTTACCTGTTCCCGGAATGGCCGCAGTGGATTGCTAAATTTTTCCCCCTTTACTGGGTAATTGAACCGATCTGGACTGTATCGATCATGGGAGAATCTTTAAGTGGGGTCTGGTTTGAATTACTAATTGCCCTGGCAATAACTGTGGCGTTGATCCCTGTGCTGCTTTTATTAAAGAAGAGAATATTAACATGAGATGAATATTATATTAACCGGTATTACAATTGGAATTGCCTTAGGCTAGATATTTAGACAAAGAATTGACAACATTGTATTAGGATAGCTATCGGCCTTGTATCAGGTGTTGGAATTGATAAATCCAGAAAAGCGTGACAACGTTGAACATGAGGAAACCAAGACAGATTTAATTACTGCTTATTTTTACCAGGTGCAAAAACTTTAACAAATAAGTTTAGTTCTTTGCCAAGCAGCTGGTTAAGCTGTATCAGCTTATCAGCAAATTTTTCCAGCTTTTCTTCCGAAAATGTGGCGCTGTGACGGTGATAGTTGAGGTAGAGTATGAGAAAATCGTTTATAAGGATAGCAGACTGAAAAGACAATACCTGCGGTCTTTTTTCCGGGATTGGGTTTTGCAGCAGCTTGATCAGGCTGTGTCGCCAGCCCATGCTCCCGGGAATCCACTGGTCTGTTGTTTTTGCAATAAGCAACAGGCATTCTTCTACCAGCAGGTAATAGTCGAAAAACAGACTGCTTAAATGAAGTATTTTACCCCGTTCACCTTTAATGGAAAGTTGTTGATATTGGGAAACCTCCCCTGCGATCGTTTGCATTTCGGTCAGGTTTTTGGCAATAGCCGTACCTGTTTTCTCGAGGGCCTTTTTTGCCGGGACTGAAGGTCTGCCCTGGTATTTTTTCATGTCCGTCATTGTTTTAATCCCCATAACCTTTTAATTGACTTTAACTTAAGCATAGCATCTATTTGCTTTATTTAAAACTGGCATTATATGGAGAATTGGTAGGCAAAAATATATATTGCGAGCCTGCTAATAAAATTATCATCATCCCTCCATCCTTTTGCAAAAAAATGGTATAATGATCAAAAAGGTCGAGGCGTTGCATGAAAAAAGAGGCAGGATTATTTCTTGAAGCAGTTCAAAAATACAAAGCATTAGCCATCTTTATCCCCGGTTCCCCTGATCCTGATGCTATTGCCTCGGCGTACGCAATTAAACTAATCCTCGATTATTACTCTATTGAATCAGCCATTTATGCAGAAAGAAAATTGTCGCTTCCTCAAAACCAGCTGTTAATCGATAGACTAAAAATACCAGTTAATTTTAGTAAGAATATTAGTGTGCAAAAATATGAAGCCTATATTGTCCCAGACTTTCAAAGCAACTGGGTAGAATCAATCGGTGATAGTCTCCCTTGTGCTGTTCATATTGATCATCATGCCAAATCAGCTGATGCAGTGCCGGCTGATTATGCTTTGCTTAGGACAGATGTAGGTTCCACCAGCACCCTGGTTGCTTTAATCCTGCAAAATCTGGACCTTGAACTGCCCGCGGAGGATATGTCTGTTATTGCTACAGCATTGATGTTCGGCATTCAAACCGATACTGATAGCTATAGTCATATTAACCCCCTCGATATAGAAGCCCTAAGCTTTCTGTCTGCTCTTGCAGACCAGGATATTCTGGAAAACATCAACAGCTTGCCGCCAACTCCCGAGATGCTGCTTTACTATAACAAGGGTATTGGCAATGAGGTTGTTTACAAAGACTGGGGCCTATACGGACTTGATTTTGTTGATTCAAAAAACAGGGATTCCATTGCCCTGGCAGCAGATATGATTCTGAAAAACAGGAACCACACCCTGGTAGCTGTTTTTGCTATCATAGAAAATTCTAAACGAGGTGAAATGTACCTGGATGTATCCCTGCGGTCTGGAAGCAGTTCTGTTGACTTAAACAGGATTATTAAACGGATTACACCGAACGGAGGGGGCAGGCAGTATAAAGGAGCATACCAGGTAAAGCTGGACTATTTCAGGAATACCCCTGAAAAGGAAATGTTATGGAAAGTGGTCGAAGCAACAACACTGGATATTTTACGCCGGAGCAGGGACACATATTATAAAGCCGGTATAGAAAGCCTATATGAAAACATTAGGGAAAAAGTGATAAGTTTGATCAAAAAGTGATTATTTTGTTCTGGGACAGGTAAGTTTTTTAACAACTATTTGGAGAACTGATTTATTGTTCATACGAGAAGCTGAAAAGGCAGATTTAACGGATCTGCTTGCGGTTGAAGAAAAGGCTTTCGGCCAGTTTGAAGGTCCGGAAGTTTTAAAATTAGTTGCTGGATTACTAAATGATCCAACAGCTCGACCTCTGCTTTCCCTTGTTGCCTTGAGAGGTAAGAAGATTACCGGGCATATTTTATTTACCAGCGCACGAATTTCCTCTGATTCGGAGCTGAGCATTCAATTACTGGCACCTCTTGCTGTAATACCGGAGGAACAGAATCGGGGGACAGGGGGACAGCTGATTGAAAAGGGCTTGCAGATACTTGCACAAAAGGGAGTAAAACTGGTATTTGTTCTCGGTCATCCAAATTATTATCCCCGTTTCGGTTTTAAGGAAGCAGGCAAACTTGGATTTGAAGCTCCATACCCTATTCCTGAAGAGGCCTCTGCTGCCTGGATGGTCCGTGAACTAAGCCAGGGCTTAGTTGGCAAGTTAACCGGAAAAGTTCTTTGTGCTGATGCTATCAATCGGCCGGAATACTGGCGCGAATAGTATAAATGAAAGGTAAAGGAAATCAGCATGAAAATTGATACCTGCCGCTAAAACGCTACCTGGCAAAACTTTAAATCTCACTTCTATTTAACTATTGTATTTTTAACTTAGCTAGCCAGGAATTAATTCCTGGCTTATCTTGTGTTATAATCCTACAGGAAGAATATCTGGATGGAGGCATTATCATTTGAAGCAGGAAAATATCAGGAATTTTTGTATTATAGCGCACATTGATCACGGTAAGTCAACCCTGGCGGACCGTTTGCTTGAAGCAACCAGCACCCTTACTGCCCGGGAAATGAAAGAACAGGTTCTTGATCAGATGGACCTGGAGAGGGAACGGGGTATCACCATTAAGCTGCAGGCAGTTCGCCTGGCTTATAAGTCTGATGATGGGGAAGAGTATGTCTTGAATTTAATTGATACTCCAGGGCATGTTGATTTTACTTACGAGGTGTCACGAAGTCTTGCTGCCTGTGAGGGAGCTATTTTAGTGGTGGATGCCGCCCAGGGAATTGAAGCCCAGACCCTGGCTAATACATATTTGGCTTTGGAAGAGGAGCTAGCAATAGTACCTGTAATCAATAAGATTGACCTTGACAGTGCCGATCCTGAAAGAGTTAAGGGCGAACTGATAGACTTAATTGGCGATGAAGCGGCAGATGCCCTGCCCATTTCAGCCAAGCAGGGTACAGGTATTGAAGCGGTTCTTGAAGCTGTAGTAAAAAAGGTTCCGTCACCAATACCAAGTGAGTCGGATGCCCCTTTAAAAGCACTGGTTTTTGATTCAAACTATGATAAGTACCGGGGCGTTGTGGCCTATATCCGGGTGGTAGAGGGCAGTATAAATACCGCTGATAGGATTAAATTTATGAATACTGGTAAGGAATTTGAAGTATCAGAAATTGGTGTTTTCCGGCCGGCCATGGAGCCAGTAAAAGGTTTGGCTGCTGGTGAGGTTGGCTACCTGATTGCTTCAATTAAGAATGTTGCCGATGCTGCGGTTGGTGACACGGTAACCGGGGCAGAAAACCCTGCAGAAAAGGCCTTGCCTGGCTACCGGAAGGTTGTATCCATGGTTTTTTGCGGACTTTTCCCACAGGATAGCAATGATTTTGTAACCCTGAGGGAAGCAATTGAACGTTTAAAACTTAATGATTCAGCTCTTTCTTATGAACCTGAAAAATCAGCAGCCCTTGGACTTGGTTTCCGTTGCGGTTTTCTTGGTCTGCTGCATATGGATATTGTCAGGGAAAGGCTGGAGCGGGAGTATGGTCTAAATTTAATAGTGTCTGCTCCCAGTGTGGTTTACCGGGTCCACTTAAAAGATGGAGGAATGATTGAAGTTGACAACCCTGCACTAATGCCTCCTTCTGGAGAAAGGGAAGCAATCGAAGAACCTTACGTTGATGCTTCGATTTTAATTCCTGCAGAATACATGGGTGCGGTTATGGAGTTATGTCAGGAAAAAAGAGGGGAATTCAGGGATACAGAGTACCTTGATACGGAAAGGGTTAAGCTGACCTATTACTTGCCACTGGCTGAAATTGTTTATGATTTTTTTGATCTGCTCAAATCACGCACCAGGGGTTATGCAGCATTGGACTATGAAATACATGGCTACAGGAAATCGAAACTGGTATTGATGGATATTCTGGTTAATGCTGAAAAAGTTGATGCTTTATCCTTTATTATTCACCAGGATAAAGCATACCAGAGAGGCCGGGAAATGGTAGAAAAGTTAAAAGAAATTATCCCCAGGCAGATGTTTGATGTGCCGATCCAGGCTGCCGTAGAGAATAATATTATTGCCCGGGAAACTGTAAAAGCCCTGCGAAAGAATGTTACCGAAAAGCTTTACGGTGGAGATGTCACCCGCAAAAGGAAATTATTGGAGAAACAGAAGGAAGGTAAGAAGAAAATGAAAAAAATTGGCCGGGTCGAGATCCCCCAGGAAGCCTTTACTGCAGTATTAAAAGTTAAGTAATATATTTATAGAGCAGTTAAGAAGGGAAGGTTTTAAATGGATAAATTTGTCTACTTTGCATTTAACGGAAACCAGGTTTGTTTTATACACGTACTTCTCAATGCCCTGGATATGGAAAGCAAAGGTTTGAAAGCTTTAATCATTGTGGAAGGTGAAGCAGTCAGGTTAATCAAGGATATGGAAGCTTCTGAAAATCCTTTGTATATTAAGGCAAAAGAAAAAGGTCTTATTGATGGTATCTGCAAGGCCTGTTCCAAGAAGATGGGTGTACTTGAATATAACGAGACAGTTGGAATTCCTTTAAAAGATGATATGAACGGTCATCCTTCGATGGCAGCTTACGTTAATGAGGGTTACCAGGTTATAACCTTGTAGCTTGCATATTGAGGGGATAGGGCTACTTGCTACCTTTACTGCTTTGAGAAGGGTGCAACTTCCCTGTCCCCTTTTACCTTGTACAAATCTAAAGGTCCCCCTTAAGACCAAGTTCTTCTGCTCTGGCTTGCATGCCTTTGATGGTTTCATCAATGACTTCAGTTAGATCCATATCCAGCATGGCTGCACCTTCTTCGATAATGCTGCGGTCAACTCCGGCAGCAAAGCTTTTCTGCTTGAATTTCTTTTTTACTGATTTCGGGGTTAAATCCATGATGCTTTTATTTGGCCTCATCAACACTGTGGCAACAATTAAGCCGGTAAGTTCATCTATCGTATAAAGGACTTTTTCCATCCTTTCTTTCGGTTCTACATCGGTGCAAATCTTCCAGCCGTGGCTGATTACGGCTCGGATATAATCTTCAGGCCAACCCTGCTCAGTTAATATCTCTTTTGTTTTATGACAGTGCTGATCAGGGTATTTCCCATAGTCAAGATCGTGAATAAGACCTATTACCCGCCATTTTTCAGGGTCTTCTTCATATTTATTAGCAAAGTGTTCCATAACTGCTTCTACAGCCAGGGCGTGCTTAACCAGGGCATCGTCTTTATTATACTCTTTCAACAGTGCCATTGCGTCTTCGCGAGTTGGTATATTACTCATATAGCTTTCACTTCCTTAATAGAGTTTATTTACCTGTTCGTTTAAAACAGATTAAATCCTGCTGCGACATTAGCAATTAGAACAACTTAATTATGTTATGAGTAAAATTTTGAGCAGCTTATCAAAACACGTCCAAACAATGACTTGCCCTTTAATTATACTGTAAAAAAAGAGAATAGCTTGCTTATGGTTGAAAAATACACTGCTATACGGTATAATAACAAGTAAAGGAGGCGATAGATTATGGATAAAAAAGCGTATCAGGAAAAAATTGAAGCGCAGCTAAATGAATGGCAAGCTGAAGTAGATAAATTAAAAGCACAAGCCCAGGGCAAAAGTGCCGATGCCAAGATTGAATACGAAAAAAAAGTAAAAGAACTTGAAAGTAAAATGGAACAATCAAAAGAAAAACTGGAAGGCCTGAAAAAAGCAGGCGAGAGTACCTGGGAAGAAGCTAAAAAAGAAGTCGAAAAAGAAACCAACGAGTTAAAAGCTCAGCTAAGGGATATACTCAATTAATCAGCAAAAACTAATCTAACGACTAAACAGGGATAATTTATCGTTTAAACGATTTATTACCCTGTTTTTTTATTGTTGAATTTACCCTGAATGCTTTGTTGCTAAAAAAATATGCAATTGCAAAATATTTGTTATTACATCTGTTTATGATAAAATTAAGATAGATTTATTAATGGTTTCAATATCAGCTTAGCGTCCCCTATTTAGACAGGTTAGCAAATTAATAGTAAAGAGGAGTGAGCAAAATGAAAATGTTGGTTTGCACCGATGGTTCCGAACATAGTGAAAAAGCATTATACAAAGCGATTAACATTGCAGAAGGTTGTAGTAATATAGAAATAGCAGTAATCCATGTTTACGAGAAAAAACCGGAGTTTCCTTATTATCCGGATTATGAAGTTGGTGCAGTAACAAGAGATAATGTTAGCAAGGCTGAATTAGAAAGGTTTGAAGAGATCCAGAAACAGTTTGAGGAAGAAAGAGAAGAAATCCTAAATGAAGCAGCAAAGGTTTTTGAAGATAAGGGAATGCGGGTTCGAAAAATTTTAAAGCAAGGGCACCCATCTGAGACAATTTTAGGTGTTGCAGAACAAGAAGGTTTTGATATGGTTGTTATCGGAAGCAGAGGTCTGGGTGGTTTGAAGAAACTTTTCCTGGGCAGTGTCAGCAATGCCGTGCTTCAACAGGCAAAAAACTGTGTTGTAGCTGTTGTAAAATAATGTATTAAAATCCAATAAAATTACTACTTAATGGAAAATGCAGGTTCTAACTATACAACCTGCATTTTTTTGCTAAAAATTGCGGGCAAGTAACAGCTAAATTAGCATTCTGATTAAGATATTTAAAGGATAAAATAATTATGCTTGAGAATAATAATTCCCGCTTTTTTTAGATTGACATGATTAATTTAAATAGATATAATATAATTAATATTTATTTAAAAGCACAGCCCAATGATAAAGGCAAACCTGTCGAAAGGCAGGGGCGCAAAGCTAAGGGTCTAAGATTTGTTCGCAAATTATGACAGCCTGGCTACCAAAAGGGCTATTTTTATTCTTCTATTAAATTATACTTGTTTTCGGCAATTAAAAATAATTAGAGACCCTAACGCACAACGAGAATGTTAGCTTAAAAAAATGGGTTGGGAAGGAAGATAAAAGTGGGTAACGGTATTTATCTATTTCCAGATGGAAGAAGTCAACCTAATGATCGTAACCTTGAAAAAAGAGATAGCCATGGCAGTAAAATCTACTCTGACGGAAGTAAATATGAAGGAGAATTTAAATCAGGATTAAAACATGGCCAGGGAACCATGGTTTATTCTGATGGGCGAAAGTACACAGGTGAATGGGAAAATGATAAACCGAATGGCAAGGGTTGTTTAATTTGGCCCGACGGAAGCAGCTATGAAGGAAGCTATAAAAATGGTAAAAGAAATGGTTTAGGCACTTGGACTAAAAGTAAAGGAGCAAAATATGTAGGCGAATGGCTAAATGACAAGCCTGGTGGCCAGGGGATAATCAAATGGCCTGATGGAAGGACATATTTAGGGGAATGGAAAGCTGGTAAGCGATATGGGCAGGGTGTTATGACTTACTTGGAAGAAAACAAATATGTTGGTAAATATTTGGGTGAATGGAAAGAGTGCAAAAGAGATGGTCAAGGCCTTATGGTTTACGCAAATGGAAATATATTCTTCTGCAAGTGGGCAGAAGGTAAAAGAACTGATGATCAGATTTGGCTTCAGCCAGACAAACAAGATAAAAGAGAATCAATACTTGAACCTAATGAATTAGGGGTCCTATCCTGGCAGGATGGCAAGCAGTATGTAGGTGAATGGAAAGATGGCAAAAAGCATGGTGACGGCCTGATAGTTGATACATCAGGTAAAAAGTATATTGGAGAATGGGAAAATGATAGCATAAACGGTTTCGGCGTCATGATTTACCCGAATAACCTTAAATATATCGGTCAGAGATTTGAAGGAAAGCGCCATGGGCAAGGGGTTATGTTCTATGAAGATGGCAGTGTATTTATAGGTTCCTGGGTAGATGATAAGAAAGACGGTCCGGGAACAATGATAAATAAGGATGGCAGCAAATTCGAAGGTGAATGGGTAGATGATGAAATACGTCCAAAGCAGATTGACATGCTGCCGGAAGAACAAGAATTTACTACCCAGAATACAAGTGAAGTGCAGGAAAAAACATTGGTTAATTCCACCTCACCAGCCGATCAAAGAAGTTTTGGAGAAAAAGACGTTGATGCTCCGGTTCAACATAGTGTCAATGAATCACAAGAAGAAAAAGTGGAATACGACGATAAAAGTATATCGGCAAGCCCGGAAGTCCTGGCAGAGAATCAAGAGACTGCATCGCAAAGTGAGCGAAGAGCTGATCTTGAATTAATGAAGCATGTTGAGGAGCTTAAAGAACAGCTGGACAAGAAAGATAACAATAAGACATTATGGATTTGGAATATTGTATTAACTGTATTGTTAATAACTACACTGGTTTTAATGATGGTAATTATCTTGTGATATAAAATACAATAGCTTAATAATAAAGATATCAATTTTCTTTAACCGTCTACACACAGGAGGCAGCTAAAGATGTCTGAACAGATGTGGCTAAATAACTATCCCGTTGAATGGAACCTGGAATATCCCGAAACTTCTCTTTATCGTTTCTTAAAGATTAATACTGCTGATTATGACAATTATATTGCCATGGTTTATTCCGGTAAAAATATTACCTTCAAAGAGATGCATAAGAACATTGATAAATTTGCATCTGCTCTAAAAGACCTTGGCGTTAAGCAGGGAGATCGCGTTGCCATAATAATGCCTAATTGCCCTGAATATGTTTATGCATATTTCGGCTGTATGAAAATTGGTGCAATTGAAGTCCAGATAGATCCACTGTATATGCCGTCTGAAGTGGAATTTGCTATTAATGATTCAGGTGCAAAAGTTATTGTAGTTGCAGATGTGGTTCTCCATTCTTTTCAGGCTGTGCAAAATAAGATTTCTGTTGAAAATGTAATTGTTAACAGGTTAAACAATGAATTGAATCTAAATGGAGAATACTTGCATTTTGATCAACTTCTTGATCAGTATTCACCTGATCTTCACGAAGCAGATATTTCTCCTAAAGAAGATATTGCTGTTTTACAATATACCGGTGGGACAACAGGGTCTCCTAAAGCAGCAATGCTGACACATTATAACCTTATATGTAATGTGGTCCAAAAAAGAGAATGGTTTTCTGGTTGGTTTCAAGAGCGATTCAAAAATGGGGCAGCTCAACAGTTTGGTTTGGCAATTATGCCTTTTTTCCATGCTACCGGGATGACCGCAGTTATGAATTTTGGCCTTACAGCTCCATTCGGCCTTCTGTTATCTTCGCACTTTGATGTAGATGCTACCCTGGAAATGATAGATCAATATCAGCCTGTTTTCTTTATGGGGGTTCCGACAATTTTTACTACAATTGCTAATCACCCCGATGCTGACAAACACAACCTAAAGTCTGTTGATATCTGGCGTACAGGCGGAGCGCCGATGCCAGTTGACGTGATTGAACGTTTAGAGTCGAGAAATGGTTTGAAAATTATAGAGGGGTACGGTCTCACCGAAGCTTCCCCGACTACGCATGCCAACCCTTTCAAGGGGATTCGAAAGTTTGGCAGCATTGGATTACCTTTCCCTGATACAGAATGCCGAATTGTAGATTTAGACAGCGGCACTAAGGAAGTTCCTATTGGTATGGAGGGTGAACTCATTATTAAAGGACCTCAGGTCATGAAAGGTTACTGGAATCGCCCCGAAGAAACTGCGAAAACCCTGCGTGACGGATGGCTTTATACCGGCGATATTGCCAAGATGGATGGCAGTGGCTTTTTCTATATAGTTGGGCGTAAAAAAGATATGATCATTACCGGTGGATTGAATGTTTTCCCGGGAGAAGTTGATGAACTATTATTCCATCATCCAAAGGTGAGTGAGGTTCTTAGTATAGGAGTTCCTGATGAGTATTATGGTGAAGCGCTTAAAACCTATGTTGTTCCTAAAGCAGGCGTTACAGTTTCGGAAGAAGAATTGCTTGATTATTGTTCTAGAAAATTGGCGGTCTATAAACATCCGCGTATTATTGAATTCCGCAGCATTCTTCCAAAAAGCAATGTAGGAAAGCCGTTGCGGAGGGCTCTGATCGAAGAAGAAAATGATAAGGCTAGTTGCAAAGATGAAAAGACTGAAAAATATCCGGATTGGGAAGATGATATATTTGATATAGATGATTTTATGGAAGAATTTGATTCCTGAGCTATTAAGATCTCCCTTAAACATTCCACTTTTCGATAATGTTTTGGAGGTTGGTGGATTATAAAAATTGGTAATAAGGAAGGATGAGAAGAATGAGTAAAATGATTGAGGACTTTAATGCAATAATTGAAGAACTTAAAGACGATCTCGGTGAAGGATTTATTGCAAGTGATATCTGGCATTCGAGGGATGCTCATTCCCTGGCCGGTTATAACTCCCAACCAAAGGCTGTGGCACTTTTTAATGAAGTAACACGTACACTAGATAAAACACTGGCTGGAGCAGAATACCCGGGCTTAGGTGATTATTACATGGTTCATCTTGAAAATGGGCTCCTGGTTGTAATAACTAAAGCAGGTGATTATCAACAGGGAATGCTGGTTGATCTTTCAAAAACAACTATGGGAATTTTAATGAGTATAGTATTGCCAAAATTATTAGAGAGCCTTAAGAAAACAACAGCTTAGCGAGCGGGTTGGAGCAAATAAGTTGGCAATCTTATTTTTAAGTACATAATGATTATGATTATATTTAATGGTGCAAGGATGATTAGGGTGAGCATTGATCAAGAAAAAAAAACATTGATACTTAAAACACTCAGCGATGACCTGGGTGAAGGCCTTGTGGCTACAGAGATTTGGACCGCTTCAGATGGGTTGCCCCTGGTAAATGATAAAAGGTATAACAGCAACCCTAAAGTCGCGTCCTTATTCAATGAGGTTACTAAAAAGTTATCAAAAATTCTTAATGCATTAGACTACCCAGGCCTTGGTAACTATTACTTTATTAATCTTGATAATAATCTTTTAGCTGTAGTTTTTACTATTGGCAGTTATCGGCAATTTGTTGTAGCTGATATTGCAAAAATACCTGTGGGGCTATTAATAAGTGTTGCGCTGCCGAACTTACTAAACATATTAACAGATGAAAGGAAAGTTAAAAAACTGGAAACCCCGAAAGTATCAGAAAAACAAACAGAGCTTAAAAATAGTAACATATCTAGTCAAAAAGTGGATCTAAAAGAAGTATTAAATGCATTTGCCGGCGGCATTTATTGTGCAGACAAGGCTGAGTAAGTGGCTGATCCATCCTAAATTTAATATCGGAATGTAGTTCCCATGAGAATTTCCCAGGACTTCTTCCTACTTTATCAGGCATGCTAACATTATATTATTGAATTAAGTAGAGAGGTGGCATGATTATGCATATCACTCTGGAAAAGATCAAAAAAGTAATCAATAGCTTAAAAGAAGACCTGGGCGATGGATTTGTTGATACTGATATATGGTGTACCAGTTCCAATAAATCTGTTGCTTTTCATCATCAACATGGGGTTGTGCCATTATATGGTGTAATGCCAAAACATATTAAACTTTTCAGCCAAATATCAGGGATATTAAAAAAAACACTTCAGGAATCGAACTACCCGGGTCTGGGGGATTATTACTTAATAAATCTAAATGACGATCGTTTAGTTGTAGTTTTAAATTTAAGGTCATCTACTCCAGGTAAAGCTAGTTTAAGCACAAGGCGTTCAACAAATAATTCAAGTTCTTCCGGACACCAGCAATATATCTTAGTGGATCTTTCCAAAACGTCTATAGGCGTGCTGATGAGCATTGCACTTCCAAATGTGCTTGAGAACCTGAAATAGGCAAATGACAATGTTTTAAGGCTAATGTTTCAAGACCAATTGAGACCCGAATGCACAAAATTATATGATGTTCATCAGGCTGGCGATGGTTACCCATTGCTATTTTTTATTGAACTATTATACGAGGTAAAGATATTGAAAAATATAAAACTTCAGGGTGGGACAATCCGGATGGCATGCCTTTGTCAGCCATTGTTTTCAAGAACGCTGCTTCGTCCGGTTGCCCCTGGTCTATGAAACTTTCAATTGGAATCATGGAGTATTTGCCGGTGCAACAAAATCCTCGGAATTGACTGCTTCCGAATATGGAAAGGTTGGCCGAGTTTAAAAGCTTATTATAAAGGATAAAACTAAGGCCTAACTATTTCTCTATCAAGTTGATATAATTAGTGCAGGAAATCTATCATGTTTCCCGAATTATTTAACTAAATGATGATTGCTTAGTCTGACTGTTAGAACATAAAACCAGAGGAGGCTGAAATTTATGTATGTACGTGATTATATGTCTGCAGATCCGGTAATTATCGGGCCGAATGATTCTGTCGGTGATGCTCTCGAGTTGTTAAAAGACCATTCAATCAGAAGGCTGCCTGTTGTTTCCAAGGGAAAACTTATCGGGCTGGTAACCAACACCGACTTAATTAAAGCATCACCATCTCCGGCTACCAGTCTGTCTATCCATGAAATAAATTATCTCTATCCGAAAATTAAGATTAAAGATATTATGACCAAGGATGTTCTTACCATAGGTCCTGATGAAGCGATTGAAGAAGCAGCGGTTTTAATGCGTGAGAAAAAGTTTGGCACCCTTGTAGTCGCTGATAAAAATAATCTGGTAGGAATTATTACCGAAAGCGACCTTTTTAAAGCTTTTATTGATGTGTTTAATTTTGATCGGCCTGGAATAAAGGTAGTTGTTTCTTTTGAAGATAAGATAGGTGAACTTGGCAAGTTAACTTCCCTGATTAGCTCAATGGATATTTTGATTATTAGCCTGATTATTACCTATTCGAAGGATGGTAAAGCTCTAATTACTATGCGACTGAAGACTGATCAAAAAGATCCCGTTATCAAAGAGCTTGAGAAAAGTGGCTATGAAGTTATAGGCTAGGAATAAAGAGTCGCCAAACAAGAGGTAAGCTTCAATTTCGAAATGGAAAGAATAGGCCAGGTAGGGTGCTGCTACCTGGCTGTCAGCTAATATCTACTTGTGTTTTATTTCTTTTTAAATTGATGGATTCTTGCTCCGGCAATTTCACTTTCTGTGCCAGCCTTACCAATATTATCCATAAATCTTTTCCACCCTGGAACACGTTCACAGGTATTAATTTCCTGTTCTTTTTTTTCTACACATTCACTTGAGCAGAAGTAATAAACTTTGCAATCAGGAGCGTGGTATTTCTCATCCGGTGGTTTGCAAATCTGATCCTCTCCACACAAGACTTTCTTTGCACCTTTTTCTTGAAGGAAAAAATTTTCGCCGCAATAGTTGCAACTGTGAACTTGATCTCCTGTTTCTTGCATTTTGTTGCCTCCTCTCAATACAAGTCAAAGATAATGAAACTATCTTGATAGGAATTATAGCATATATTTTAAACATTGTCAATTCATGGATTGCCTTTATTGTAGTTTTTTAAGTGTAGCATTTGGCCGATAAAGTAAGAAGGGTTTATTTCTGTGCGATAAAAGTAAGCTTAACATCGTTACCTTCTGAAATTGACAAGCTAAAGCTTTTGTATAGGCCTAAAAGCTTGAATCCGGTTGCATCAATTAGTTTTCGGACCAGAACAGGATCGTGGTCTTTCTCCTGGTGATTTTCCTGGAACTTTTGAAATAATCCATTATCAAGTTTCTGAAAAACGGTCATTTTAATTGACCAAACTTCTTCTTCAGCTTTGTAAATGCTGTCCCAGATCAGGGTAAAATCTTCTTCATCTGCCCAAGCGGTGCTGCTTTCCTGTACGGGGCGCAGTGACGGCCGGGTTAAGTCAAATATAAATAGTGCTCCCTGGTTAAGGTTTTCATTAATATGCAAAAAGGCTTGTGCCAAATCTGCTTCATCGATAATATAGTTTAAGCCATCCTGAAAAAGTAGGGCCAGGTCATATTTATCCGGCAGGTTTAATTGGCGCAGATCCTGCTGGTAAAATTCTATTTCAAGTGTTTGTTCAGATGCTACCTGCGATGCTCTTTTTAGCATTTGTGAGGATATGTCTACTCCTGCAACCTTGTAACCTCTTTTGCTGAAAGGGAAGGTGGAAGCGCCGGTGCCGCAGGCCAGGTCTACAATAGATTTCGGTTGCCTGCCAAAATGGTTTAAGAGATCCTCAACATAATCTGCCCAGGCTTCGTAATCAACGCCGCTCATGATCTGATCATAAATAGTGGCAAAGTTAAAGTAAGGTTCTTTATCCATGTTAAAATTATATCATACCCAAAAAACCGGGTTTCAGGGTTGCCGATAAATAATAGTTGCTTTATAGTAAAATAGTTAAACAGAGTTTTTTGTGAAAAGTTTTATTAAAAAAATACCGGGCAACTTTGAATAATGACTTGGTCCAGATTAATTATGAGCAAATCATTGGAGGGATAGAGATGACAAAAAACAAAAAACACGAAGATGGTGCCTGCTTGACCGAAGAAGAGATTATGTCTTTTTACAGGAAAAAAATGCCTCAGGTAGTTGAAAAAATTATTGCCAGCTGCTCAGAGTCAAGATGCAATAGTCATGTTGATTATGAACCGATTCCATCGAAAGATTCTGTAGTTAAAATAATAAACAAGTTTTTCGAGGTTATTTATCCTGGTTTCTTTAACCCGGAAAAGCTGGACCCGGTAAACCTCAGGTATCATGTCGGGCAAAGTGTAACCCAGCTTTATGCAATGTTGTCAGAGCAGGTTATCAGCAGCATTCGTCATGACTGCCTGCGCTATAACCTAACCTGTCGGGAATGCATTGAAGCCGGTTACGATATTTCCCTGAAAGTTTTAGAGGAAATTCCAGCTCTTCGCGATGTTCTTGAATCAGATGTTAAAGCTTCATTTGACGGAGATCCAGCTGCCCGCAGCTATGATGAAGTTATATTCAGCTACCCTGGCATTTATGCCATTACAATTTACAGGGTGGCCCATTTACTTTATCAGCATAAAGTGCCGCTACTTCCCAGGATCATGACAGAATATGCCCACGGACAGACAGGGATTGATATTCATCCTGGTGCCCAGATCGGAGAGCGCTTTGTGATTGATCATGGAACCGGTGTGGTTATTGGAGAAACTACAACTATCGGCAAAGATGTACGCATTTACCAGGGTGTTACTTTAGGAGCTTTGTCACTGCCAAAAGGTGCAGGCGATAAGTATCGGGGGCAAAAACGTCACCCTGATATAGAAGATGAAGTGATCATTTATTCCGGTGCGACTATATTGGGCGAAAAGGCCAGGATTGGTGCCAGGTCAGTAATTGGCGGTAATGTCTGGCTAACAGAGCCGGTACCGCCTGATACAAGGGTTTTAATGGAAAAACCCCGCTTGATATATAAGAAGGGAACAGATAATCCTGAGTAAATTTGCCGGTTTAAATAAGCAAATCTATTAAATGGGCTATTAAACCGGCAAGAATACAAAGCGGAAATCCCAGTCCCATCCGGAGCAAGCTGAATTTATAACCTAAAAAACCGCTTTCAAAGGGAAGCTTGGTAAGATTTAGAAATGACCACCCTGCCATCAGGGCGATGGTAGTACCTAAACCTGCACCGGCGTGAAAAATTATGGCGATGATAGGGTATGAGGCATAGGGACCGAAGGCCATCAACATGCCACCAAGGGTGCCGATAAAAATCCCTGTAAAACCTGCTTCCTGGGCCAGCCAGCGCTTGATAAACTCTTCAGGGATCAGGGTTTCCAGGATTCCGGCCAGCAGCATGGCCAGAAGGATAACAGGAAGAGCGGTTGTAAGCTGCCTGAACCCGGCCTTCAAGCCATCCCGGTGCTTTCCGCTTTTATAATTAATTATAAATAATACGAGAGCCAGAATTGAGAAAATTATTATGGAAAGGGTCAATACTTATTCACCTCTTCCTGGCTAAAATTATTAAAGCCTTCCGGGAAAAACCGCCTTGCGATAAAACCCATTAAAATAGGAAACGGAAAAGTAATAATATTTCTGAGTATTGCCAGACCTGGGGTAGTCAAACTTGCTTCTAAGGGCAGACGGGTCACATCGTAGCTCTGTTTGCCTGCGACAAATGAGAAAATAAGATAAAAAGGGATTCCTTTTCCTTTAAAGCCTGCCAGGAAGGGATAGAAGATATACGGCCCACCGGGAAAGAGTCCCCCGGCCAGGGAACTTACAATAATACTTTTATTCCCGGAATATTTATCGAGCCATTTTTTGATCATGTCTGAAGAGATTAAGACCTGCAGCTGTCCTATCACTACAAAAGCAATAATGATCAGCAGAAAAGCTTGCATTGCTGTTTGCCAGGCCCTGTTCAGGCTTTCTAAAATCAGCGGGGAGCCTCCAATGTAAAACAGGATTAGCACTAATACTACAACTGCAATAACCAGGGTGATTGCGGTGTTTTTCAAACTTACCATTCCCTTCAGAAGGTGTAACTAAAACTTCAACATAAAAGAGATAAGCCCTTTATATATAGCCGGATATATGTCCCAGAATATTGGAGTGGTTATCACAAAATATAACTTTAAAGCTTTTGGGTTTTCCAGCAAGGCAAACCCGACTACTTCTCTTGACTTGCTATGCTATTCTATCATAACATATAGAAAATGGTAGAAAGGGGTATAGCTCATGAAGAATCAAAGATTGCTGGCAATGACTGCTATTATAGTAATAACCGCTTTCATTGTTGGATGTGCTGAGCAGGATGCTGTTGATGATAATGATGATGATCAAAGTGCCTTACAAGATGATGAGGTTGCAGAAAGTATTGATGAAGATGAGATAAATGATAAGAACGATGAAACAGAAATTTCAGAGGATCTTTCTGAAACGGAAGTTCTGGAAGATAATGATGTGCCTGAGGCAGAAGAATTCAGCTCCAGCGCTAACCCTTTACAGGTTTTCAACCAGGCTCGGGAAAACAGTATTCCCATCGTCCTTAAGTTTTACTCCGATACCTGAAGTGCCTGTGTTATGATGGAGCCCGTGTTCATGGCTCTAAAAGAAGATTATAATGAAAGCGCGGAATTTATTGTTGCTGACTTTGATGTTGAAGAAACTTTTGAACTGATGCGTGCAGAAGGTTATGAAGTGCCTTATATACCGATGTTTTTCTTTATCAATGCAGATGGAGATGTAGTTGTTAATGAGGCAGGCGTTTTTAGCTTTGAAGAGATAGCTGTTTTTGTGGAGCAGATTATTTGAAAAGTTTTCGTAACTGCCCAGCCTGCTTAAGAAAACCGTGCTCGCTGATTGTTTGGGCTTGTATTATTAATTGAGCCTTAAAAGCTCAGACTGGTTGCTATTAAAATCACATAAATAAAAATAATTGAATTGAGATCAAAAAGCGGAAGCAGTGAGCCTGCTTCCGCCAAATAATGGTTATCCTGTTTTAACCTAATCTAGTTTTAAAAATTATTTACAAGTCGATTTCGATATCACTTTCCTCGCGTAGCTCAGAAACTAGCTCTAAAAGCACTCTTTGCACTTTTTCTTCTTTCATATCCTCGGCCATTTGCTGCTTGATTTCTTCTTCCAGTTGAGGTTTGATTGCTTCAAAATCATCTTCTTCAAGAGCTTCGCCATAGTGTTCAACTAACTGCTGATAGTACATTTCAATTTGCTCTAAAGGCATTTCGGGATCTTCCTCTTCCAGCATTTCCTGGACTTCCAGGTATTCTGCCCGCAGCTGCTCATAGTGTTCCTCCAGCTCAGCTGTAGTAAGTTCTATCTCTTCTTCAACAACTCTTTCTTCAGGATTTTCTTCCAGGTACTCTTCCATGTACTGATCAAGATAGTTTTGCACTGTAAGCTCACGAACAATATCTTGATCGATATCTTCACGGCTCATGTTAACCTGGGCCATCTGGTCAAGTAGTGCTTCTTCACCGCCGAAAGCTTCAGCATATTCCTGGAAGCGCGCTTCTACTTCTTCTTCACTTATTGTTATCCCTTCTTCTTCAGCTTTTTGTCTTACCATGGTTGGAATGATAAAGTAATTTTCCAGCACCTGTTCTTCCAGCTCATCAATCATTTCAACCATTTCGTCACTTTCAGGGTCAATACCCTGCATCTGGTACTGCATCATTTCCTGTTCTATGGCCTGATCCAGTTCGGCCCTGTATATTTCTTCGCCGTTTACAATAGCAACAACCTCTCCATTTTCTGCGACTGCATCCTGATCAACCACTTCTTCAGGCTGAGCCATATCCTCACCATTGCCACAGGCAATTAGGAATACACTTACTAACACTACTATAATCGCGATTGCAGTGTATCTCACTGGCAACAATAGCATTTTGCTTTGTTTTGTCATAACCTTAAGAACCTCCTAATATAGAAACCATATTCTTATCTAAAGTCGGTGACCATGATAACAGATCAAAGCTGGCTTAACAAGGGGATTGGTGGCATTAAAGATTAGAATAGGTCAGGAAGATGTAAACAATTTGTAAACATTGTAAATAGTGTGTAAATAAAGTTTATTTCTGCAGGATCGTCATAAATTAAGCAGAATATAAAATAACAAGAATTAATAAAGGAGGTAGTGGAAGTGAAAAAGTTGTTTGCAGTATTGTGTGTTGTTTTGATGATGTTAGGTGGTATGGCTATGGTTGGCTGTGAAGCAGAAAATGACTTTATTGAAGAAGAATTAGAAGATACAGATTACTAAAAACTAGAAACCTCTCATTTAACTAAAAATTGTTAACCCAATCAAGCCGGGCATGGATACTTTCCATGCCCGGTATTATATTTAGCTGAAAGTGAATGGATCAGCTGCTGAGGTCACAAAAAAAAGGAATTCAAGATATTTATGAGAAGGTTTTATTATAGGGAGTGGTTATTCATGCTGGAAAAAGTGCTGGTTATTGATGATGATGAAAATGTTTGCGAAATGGTTCGTATAGCATTAGAAGCAGAAGGATTTGCTGTTGATGAGGCCTATGACGGGGATAAAGGTTTTAAAAAAGCTCTAAGTGGTAATTATGCAGTTCTTCTACTTGATATCATGCTCCCGGAAACGGATGGTTGGGATATTTGCCGGCAGATCAGAAATAGCAGTTTGCGGGGTTTGCCCATCATAATGCTTACAGCCCGGGGTGAAGAGGTAGACCGGGTTCTCGGATTAGAGCTGGGGGCTGATGATTATGTGACTAAACCATTTAGCCCGCGTGAAGTTGTCGCCAGGGTAAAGGCTTTAATCCGGCGTTCAGATAACTATAATATTACAAGGCACCAATTGAGCTATGGTGACTTGCAGGTTGATCCGGGTAACCTTACTGCCCGCTTCGGTAATAAGGCGATTGAATTAACCCCTAAAGAAATGGCCTTACTAAATGTATTAGCCCGTCAGCCCGGCAATCCGCTGACCAGGGAAGAGCTTCTAAGAGAAGTGTGGGGATTTGACGATTCAATAGCGATGACACGTACCGTAGATGAGCATGTCAAAAGGCTGAGAGCAAAAATAGCCAGCCTGGATCCTCATAATGAATACATTCATACCGTTTGGGGGGTAGGTTACAAGTTTGAGGTGAACAGGGGTGATTAGATTTTTTCGAAAGCCGCGCAGTATATTCGGTAAATTAATGCTCTCACACCTGGTTGTAGTTGGTATAAGCCTGATTATAATTGGCTTCTTTCTAACCTATTTAATTGAAAATTATTTTTTTAGTGCCAGGGAACTGGAAATTGTCGGTCAGGCCAGGGACACGTCTTACCTGATTGCTGAAGATCTGGCAGCAGATGATTTAGAGGCAGTGCGAAAAACAGTTGAAGCTCTGGCTTTTTCGCTTGATGCAAAAATCAGGGTATTAAATTATAGCCGGCTCAATATATTAACAATTGATCCTGAAATGGATGAAGGGTTCGAAACAGAATCTGAAGAGGGAGTGGGCTTGGAAGAGAGAGAAATTGAACATGTTTTCAATGGAAATATGCTGACTAAAAAAGTTTATGGCCCGGCAATGCAAAGAGTCCTCGTTGCTGCCCCGATACTCCAGGATGATGACAATGGTTCCGGTTTAACAGGTAATAATGGTGACGCAGCAGTTTTGGGAGCGGTTACCCTGAGTGTCCCCTTGAGGGGCATCGAAGAAACGTTAGCTCAAATCAGTCGGTTCATGCTTTATTCCGGAATTACTGGAGTCGTTATCGCTGCCATCTTTGCTTTTTCCCTGTCTAAAACATTTGCCCGTCCTTTACAGAAGATAAATCGTGCGGCTCTTGACATGGCTGCAGGGAATTTTCATTGTAAGATTAACGAAGAGTCGGATGATGAAATTGGTGGTTTAGTTAAGACCTTTAATTACTCGGTTGAACAGGTGGAGAAAAATCTGGAGGAACAAAAACGTTTGGAAAACTTGCGGCGAAACCTTGTTGCTAATGTTTCTCATGAATTGAAAGCTCCACTGGCTTCGGTGCGGGGTTTTTCAGAGTTAATGCTGGACGGATTGATTGATGAAAATGAAAAGGAAAGGTACTTGCGAATAATCTTAGATAACTCGGTCCATCTGAGCAAGCTTGTGGACGATTTATTGATGCTATCTCATCTTGAAAGCGGAGAGGTAGCCCTGGAGCAAGAAGAGCTGAATATTGACAAACTGGCCAGATGGAGTTTTGAAAGTATTGCCCCACAGGGAGATCAAAAAGGCATAAAATTGCTTTATAACATTGAGCCTGGTCTGCCCTTAATAAGGGGAGATCGTCATAGGTTGCATGAAGTTTTAGTTAACCTGCTCGAAAATGCCCTGGTGTATACACCGGCGGGTGGAGAAGTTAGTCTTAAAATTTACCAGGAAAAAGAACAGGTCATTTTTGAAATACATGATACCGGCTGCGGAATATCCAGTGATGAATTACCCCTGATATTTGAGCGTTTTTACAAGGTCGATAAGTCTAGACGCCGAAGTAGTAAGGGCTCCGGCCTGGGGCTTGCTATTTCCAAGCAGCTGGTTGAATTGCACGGGGGAACAATTGAGGTTGAAAGTGAGCTAAATTGTGGCAGCATCTTTCGGGTATATCTCCCTTTACATCAATAGCTCAAAACATTATAATATGAATATATAACATCAAGAAATAGCATATACAATTTACCGAATTATTTATTTAAGGGGTGTAATCATGGCCGAGCTACTGCAGCAAGCAATACTAATCGTTTTTATTTACTTTTTCATTTTTTTCCTGGTTGCTCAGTTTATCCGCAACAATTCTATTGTTGATATGGGCTGGGGAGCAGGTTTTGTCATTGTGGCCTTAATTACTCTTTTGACCCAGGGGGCATATGTTGAAAGAAATCTCATTTTGGTACTTTTGGTTGCAATCTGGGGTCTAAGGTTGACCTATTATATTGTCCGCAGGAACTGGGGTAAACCTGAAGACTTTCGTTACGCCAAGTGGCGCCGTGAGTGGGGCAAGTGGTTGGTTCCACGGGCATTTTTACAGGTTTTTATGCTCCAGGGTTTTTTAATGCTGGTAATTGGTTACCCGATTATCCTGGTTAATGCTAACCCTGAACCCGGGCTAAACCTGGTTGACTACCTCGGTCTCCTGGTCTGGCTGGTAGGTTTCTATTTTGAGTCCGTTGGTGATAAGCAAATGGCTGAATTCAAGAAAGATCCGGCAAATAAGGGGAAAATTATTAAGAGCGGCTTATGGAAGTATACGCGGCATCCCAATTATTTTGGCGAAGCTACAATGTGGTGGGGTATATTTTTGCTTTCACTTTCTGTGCCGCTGGGCTGGAGCGGTATTATCAGTCCGCTGACCATTACCTTGATGCTGCTCTATGTTTCTGGGGTGCCGATGCTGGAAAAGAAATATAAAGATAAACCCGAGTTCCAGGAGTATGCGAAAGTTACTAATAAGTTTTTCCCATGGTTTCCGAAAAAACTGAATAAAAGGGAGGAATAAGTAAATGGTAAAATTTATTCAAATATACCTGGTTGTTCTGGCAGCTTTTTTTGTGATTGATATGATCTGGCTAGGTCTGGTGGCAAAGAAATTTTACCGTGAACAACTTGGTTCTTTAATGAGGACTGGTGTTAACTGGCCTGCGGCCATTATTTTTTATCTTCTATTTATTGTAGGCCTGGTGTTTTTTATCGTTTACCCCGCTGTGGAACAGGGCAGCTGGTTTTATGCTCTTTGGACCGGCGCATTTTTCGGACTGATCTGTTACGCCACCTATGATCTGACCAACCTGGCCACCTTGAAAAACTGGCCGCTTAAAATGACAATTGTTGATTTGATTTGGGGCTCAGTATTATCCGGTGCCCTGGGGTTAATCGGATTTCTGTATGGCCGTACAGTTTTATAGCACTTTACTTTGAATAATCAAAGCATATAGGGTTTCTTAGTATGCGTGGTGCATGCTTTACTTAATCATCTCTGTCAATTGCGGGATAGTCTCTGCTGCATCGCCCCAGAAAGCATGAACATGATCCTGATCATAAAGCAGGTTATCAACTCCCGAGTAACCCGGTTTTTCGTCAATGTTACATACGATTACATGCTTTGCTTTTTCAGCATTAAGGATAGGCATACCTGATATGGGAGTTCCCTCTGCTGCATTAGCCGCCGGGTTAACTACATCACAGGCTCCGACAATAATCGCCAGATCAGCATGATCGAACTGAGGGTTGATGGCATCAAGATCCATCAGCTTTTCGTAATCAATGCCTGCTTCTGCCAGCAGAACATTCATGTGTCCTGGCATACGTCCCGCCACAGGATGAATGGCAAATTTCACTTCTTTGCCCTGTCCCTCAAGGGCATCAAGCAGCTGTTTCACTGCATTCTGGGCCTGGGCTACGGCCATGCCGTAACCGGGGACAATAATCACTCTTTTGGCCTGGTTAATAATATTGGGAAGACTGGCTTCTGAATCTTTTTCAGCTGCCGGTTTAGATTCAGCACCCTCTTCGGATTTCTTTTCTTCTTCCGCAGTAACTTCATCTGCTGCAGGGTCCGCTTCGACAGCGCTTTGATCATCTTTTAACGATGGAGTCGCGGTCTCTTTTTTCCCGGGGGTGAAGCCTGCCAGAACAGAAAAAAGAGAGCGGTTCATAGCCCGGCACATGATCCTGGTCAGGATCATACCGGCCACACCTACTAAAGCGCCAGTCCCGGCCAAAATAACATTTTCCACAGCCAGGCCGGCGATTGAAGCGGCTATACCGGAAAAAGAATTAAGCAGGGAAATGACGATCGGCATATCGGCTCCACCAATGCGCAGGGTCAT
>Ga0207421_10000863_pt1 | contig 39529 bp, 35 predicted proteins | sample SodLakKL_010_SED_4_FD_187542 | JGI IMG/M metagenome (GOLD analysis project Ga0207421, IMG submission 187542) | Alkaline sediment microbial communities from Lake Tanatar, Kulunda Steppe, Russia - 8KL_010_SED (SPAdes) (version 2) | ecosystem: Environmental > Aquatic > Non-marine Saline and...
CCGCCCTCAGGCTGGGGAACATGGCAGCAGGGCATTTTACCGATCCTTACGCTCGGTACAGGTGGGGCGGCGATAATAGCCAGGATGACCCGGTCCAGCATGCTTGATGTAATCAACCAGGATTATATCCGTACCGCCAGGGCAAAGGGCTTAAAAGAAAGGGTAGTAATCTATAAGCACGGTTTAAAAAATGCTTTGATCCCGGTGGTAACGGTAGTGGGTATTGAAATGGGAATGCTTCTTTCAGGCACAGTGCTGGTGGAAACTGTTTTTGCCGTAAATGGTATGGGAAGGTTGGCCATTGATTCGATCCGGGCCCGAGATTTTCCCCTGGTCCAGGGTATTGTTCTGATCTTTGCCTTGATATTTGTCACTGTCAACCTGCTGGTGGATATTTCCTACCGCTACCTGAATAAGAGGATTGAACTTAATTAATATTTGCTCATAAAGAGGTGTTAAGATTTGAGTTCTGTGGAACCTATCCTTCAAATAAGAAATCTCCAAACGTCTTTTTTCACTGATGCGGGAGAAGTTAAGGCGGTGGACGGGGTTACGCTTGATGTGCCCAAAGGCGGCACCCTGGGCGTGGTCGGAGAGTCGGGCTGCGGCAAAAGTGTCATGGCCCTGTCCATTCTGCAGCTGCTCGACCAGCCGGGTAAAATTGTTGGGGGAGAAATTATTTTTAACAATGAGGATCTTCTCCAAAAAAGTGAAAAAGAAATGCGCGATATCAGGGGAAACAATATATCGATGATTTTCCAGGAGCCGATGACTTCATTAAACCCGGTTTATACGATCGGAGAGCAAATCAGCGAGTCTTACAAGGTTCACCAGAACATGGGTAAAAAAGAAGCCTTCAAAAATTCCCTTGAAATGTTAAAGCTGGTCGGTATTGCCTCTCCTGAAAAAAGACTTTACCAGTATCCCTACGAACTTTCCGGCGGCATGAGGCAGAGGGCAATGATAGCCATGGCCCTGGCCTGCCGCCCCGCGCTGCTTATCGCAGACGAGCCGACCACGGCTCTCGATGTAACCATCCAGGCCCAGATCCTGGAGCTGATCAGAGATCTGCAGGCTAAACTGGGTATGTCTGTGATCACTATAACCCATGATCTTGGCATTATTGCCGAAACCTGCTGCCGGGTGGCCGTAATGTACTGCGGCAGTATTGTTGAGCAGGCCGATACTCAAGAACTGTTTGAAACCCCCAGGCATCCCTATACAGCGGGACTGTTTAATTCCCTGCCCCGCCATGACCTGGAAAAGGAAGAGCTGGAAGCTATTGATGGTTCGGTGCCCAGCCTTACCGATATGCCCAGCGGCTGCCGCTTTTCTCCCCGCTGTCCCTATGCTGAAGAGATTTGTTTTCAACAGTATCCTGAATTAAAGGCTCTGGGGCCGGGCAGGATGGCGCGGTGCTGGATTTACTACGAAGGCTGGAAAGGCACCGAAAAGGTGGCGTACTATGTCTGAAAAGGAACTCTTAAAAGTAGAAAATCTAAAGCTATATTTCCCGATTCAAGGCGGTTTTCTGGGCCGCACAGTCAACTATGTCAAGGCCGTGGACGGGATCTCATTTTCCGTTTATGAGGGCGAAACAGTAAGCCTGGTCGGCGAATCCGGTTGCGGCAAGTCCACTGCCGGCCGGGCTATATTGCGCCTGGAGAAACCGACCGAGGGTGACGTATATTTTAACAACGTCAACATGAACTCGCTTAACAAGCAGGCCCTGCGCTCCCTGCGCAAAGATTTGCAAATAATCTTCCAGGATCCATTTGCCTCTATCAATCCCCGCCAGACGGTGATCCAGGTCCTGGAAGAGGCTCTCCTGATCCAGAACATAGTGCCCCGGGAACAGCGCCGGGACAGGGCCCTTGAGCTCTTGGAAAAAGTGGGCTTAAAAGAACACCAGGCCGATCGCTACCCGCATGAGTTCAGCGGCGGGCAGCGGCAGAGAGTAGGCATTGCCAGGGCCCTGTCATTAGATCCGAAGCTGATTGTCTGCGATGAGGCGGTATCGGCCCTGGACGTTTCGATCCGGGCCCAGATTTTAAATCTTTTAAAAAGACTCCAGATGGAGTTCCAGCTTACATATCTCTTCATTTCACACGATCTGGGCGTAGTCCGCCACATCTCCGACCGGGTCATTGTCATGTATTTGGGCCGGATTATGGAAGTAGCCGATAAAAAGTCGCTTTTTGAGCAGGCTCGCCATCCCTATACCAGGGCCCTGTTATCGGCCATACCGGTTCTTAAACCCGGCCAGAAAAGAGAAAGGATCGTTTTAACCGGCGATGTCCCCTCTTCCATTGATCCTCCCGAGGGCTGCCGTTTCCATACCCGCTGCCCCTACGTGCAGGATCTCTGCCGGAAAGAAGGGCCCGAATTGAGGTCGGCTGGAGCCATGCAAGAGGGGCACGTGTCGGCCTGCCACTTCTTCGAAAACCTATATGGAGAAGCAACCGGTTAGAAAAAGCTGATTATTGAGGGCCACCCTGTTTTCATTTTCATTAGCATTGCAAACAATGTGCATCTTTCTATTTAATTAAAAGATTGTCAATTATAAAAAAAGGAATTGCTTTAGTATTGTTCTAGATATAAAATTAAATTGAAAAGGAGGTTGTTCAAATGGCTGAAGAAGAGGGAAAATTAACTGATCGTGCTCTCCGCAAGCTGGTCAAGATGGAAAGTTACATCAGCGTAATGGCTGAAGGACAGGAAAAGGATCGCTTAACCAAAGCCTACCTGGAACTGGTTGAGGCGCTGGAACTACCTCCCGAATACGGAGAAAGCATCCGCAGGGGCCGGATTTAAGATATTTTTAAGCCGGGAAGCAATTTAGGTCCTGCGTGCTGCGGTCTTATGCAGAATAGATCAAAGCATTTAAACAAAGGATTGTTTTCAAGCATTTGTTGGTATTGTATCAAGATATTATGGCTGGCAGGGGCTTTCGGGCCCAGTTTTTTTATATTTTTTATTTTTGAGCAGGGAAAATGGCCCCTGCCCTTGAATAACTGCTAAAATCTAAAATCGGGGTTGGGGAGGTTTTGGTATAATATGGCAGAGCTCAATAATCCTAAAATAAAAGAGCATGGCAAGATTCCTGCCGAGAATAAAACCAAAATTTTACCTATCCAGGACCGGGTCAATAAGAAAAAACCTTTCCCCGGTGTTCTGGAAGAAAATATAGTTTACAGCTGTGCCGGTCCCAGAGTCGATCCTGATCAAGCCTGACCGGTTTTTTTAATCCTTTTTTAAACGGGGTGGAGCAAGTGTCAGATCACAATTTAGACAGTAAATACAGGACTGAACGCAAACAGTCGGCAGTCTGGCATGAACGGGGCAGGAAGGTGTTTGCTTCGAACGGCGCCACTCACTTTGCCCGTATCCTCGATCCATACCGGCCTTATATTTCCCATGCCGACGGCGTTAAAAAATGGGACCTTGACGGCAATGAATATATTGATTATGTTCTCGGGCATGGAGCGCTACTGCTGGGGCATAACCATCAAGATGTAGTCAGGGCCGTTCAAGAGCAGGTTGCCAAAGGAGTCCTTTACGGGGAGAATCATCCCTTGGAAGTGGAATGGGCGGAACTGGTTCAGGAGATTATGCCGGGCGCCGAAAGGGTCCTCTTTTTCCCCTGCGGAAACGAGGCCAATATGATGGCTGTCAGGCTGGCCCGGGTTTTTACCGGGCGGACCAAGATCCTGCGCCTGGAGAAGCATTACCACGGCTGGTCGGATGAACTGGCTTCTCCTGCAGAATCCGGTATAAACCACGATCAAGTGGTCATCATCCCACAAAATAACCTTGAAAGACTCGAGAAGGAACTGGCTAAACAAGAATATGCCGTACTTTTCACCGAAGCAGGAGGAGGTTTCCTGGGCGGCAGGACTCCAATTGATCCGGATTTTGTCCGGCAGATTCCGGGCCTGGCCCGCAAGTACGGCACTATCTGGGTCCTTGATGAAGTGATAACCGGTTTTCGGGTAGCCCCCGGGGGGTGGCAATCTGTAATCGGGGTAACTCCCGATTTAACTACCCTGGGTAAATGCATAGGTGGGGGCATAAGCGCCGGCGCGTTGGTGGGCAGGCCGGAGATATTTGAGCCCTTGAGGCCGGGCAGCGTGCCCGGCCGGCAGGTTATGCATGGCGGCACCTGGAATGCCAATCCGCTGACGGCTGCCGCCGGTGTCGCGGCCTGCAAAATATTAAGGACCGGGGAACCTCAGCAAAAAGCAGCGGAGGCGGCGGCTATATTGCGCCGGGAAGGCAATATGATGCTCAGGGGAAAAGGTATTAGCGGCGCCTTTTACGGAAAGTCTTCAATCACCTATTTATATCTCGGCCCGGTTGATTTTGAGCCTGCTGATGATACCCTTCCGCCGGTAAAAGACCCGGCCCAATTAACCAATCCGGCCAGGCTGCCCCTCTATAACCGCCTTTTGCTCCATTTACTTCAGCGCGGCGTTTCTAACCTCCTGGGCTCTATTTTTGTATTTTCTGCCCTGCATACAGAAGGTGATCTTCACAAAACTCTCCAGGTTCTCGGTGATTCAATAGACGATCTGCTAGAAGAAGGATCGCTTCCTATTTTCGATTAAACCACATCGTTAAACCGGCATCGGTATAAGAAAGATGCAAATATGAAAAAATATTGCAGGAAAGTCTGAAAAGTATGACGAAGCATTTGGCATATAAATGCAGAATTATTTTTTAGGGGTCTTGATCAAAAAAGGAGTGAAACCAATGATCGATATCGGAATGTATATCAATGCCATTATTTTCATCGCTATAGTTTTAGCGACTTTTGTGGGGGTATATGTCTTTTTTGTAAGGGGTTTCAGGGATAAATAAAGACAAAAAGAGGTTAAAAGAAGAAAACTGCTTTCCAAACTACCGCTTCATAACGATTACAAAAATACCTTAGTCCAGGATTAATGTGCTTCCATATAACGAATAGGATTGACCGGTGTGCCGTTATAGTGCACTTCGTAGTGCAGGTGCGTTCCCGTAGTCCGGCCGCTGGCGCCCATTGAACCAATAGTTTGGCCTTTTTCAACTTCATCACCTCTTCTGACCGAAAAATTGGCCAGATGCGCATAATAAGTTTTGTAACCATGACCGTGATCAATGATTAAGAGATTGCCCAGGCTTCCCCTGTAACCGGAATAAATGACCCTTCCTTTGGCGGTGGCCCTGATCGTAGAACCGTATGAACCGGCAATATCGACCCCGGTATGAAATTGGTACCCGCTGCCATAGGGAATCCTTCTGGTACCGAAGCCCGAAGTTAAACGGCCCCTGGCCGGCCACAATGATGGCTTTAGCTCCAACTGTTCCAGCTTGGCTTCAATGATATCGATATATTCGTCTACTTCATCCAGGGTTCCCATATGCTCAGGAATAATAGAGTGCAGGGCAGTTATATTTTCTATGGCCCGATCGAGGACCCTGCCCGATGTGGATAAACCTTGATTAATATTATAACCGTTTATAGCGCCGATTCCTGGTAACATATAAGAGTTGGGGTAAGTTAAAGCTTCAATGCTATATAAGAAGGCGTTGGTTGAATTGGCAGCGTTGGAAGAAATCTGTTCCTCCTCAGAATCATCTTTTATTAATTCTACTTCAGCAATATTATCCGGGATCTCCACTTCCTCAATTTTCGCTAGAACATTTTCAATTACCTTGTCCAGTTCATTTATTTGATTCATGGTTTGCTGAGTTGTAAAGGCGAGGGCGTCAATTTCATCTTGTTGGGCCTGGTTGATCTGCTTCAATTGAACTACTTCCTGTGCTTCTGCTGCAGCTTTAAGATAGGAGTAACCAAGAATGCCGAAGCCGGCAATCCCCATTATTAATGCGATTACAATACCCTGTACCGCATAAAGAGGAAACCGCATGCTGTATGTAGCTTCCTCAGAATGAGGGACGACCATAATTGTAAAACATCGTTTTTCTTTTTTGAAAAACATAGTATGCAGCGACCTTTTAAGTAAAATCTTTTGTCAAAAGCATCATCCTGCAAAAAAGTAAAACAAATCCCCACCTAAAAGCCTTTGCCCAATTATAGCCGGCGTTCATCTTAAGAAATTTGCTGGCAGACAATCGGAGAAAGGCTTGTATACATTTAAGAGGAATTCAACTTGTTTCATTATATCCCATCAAGATTACAATTATATTACAAAAGTATTATTTATATAATTGAATAAGGGATCAATATCATATATTATATTTGAAAAAACAGGTGCAGAAAAACAAATTTATGTTATCTTTAATAAGAAGGCTGGATAATTTAAGCGGCACCGAAGAACAATTTATGGATATAGCTAAATTATTATCATGGGGGAAGATTAAACTATGTTTTATCAGGCACACAAGGAATGTCCTTACTGCAAAGAAGAGATAAAAGCAGTAGCCAACAAGTGTATTCATTGCCATTCACTGCTTGATGATCACGATCTTATCAACAAATCAGATCCTGAGCTGGCAGAAAAGCCTGTGATGGTTAAAGGTGTCAAAGGAACGGGCCGAAAAAAAAGCTTTATGTGGGTCCCTGTTTCGATCATTATTATATTGATCATTTTAATGGCAAGCGGGACCTTGTTAAATGGGGGAAGCGAAGAAGCGGCAGGTATCGAAGCCGGTGAGGAAGACGAAAACAATCAGGCCGCTACTCCAGGGCCGGATTCAGGACCTGATGCTGAAGGAGTAACCGTTGAAGATATTGTAAATAAGTATGAACCGAAATTTCAAGCCCTGGAGGATCAGGTTGCTGCTGAACTAACAGCCTTATTCAATGCTGCCTCCAAAGAATATGAACAGGGCAGCGGCAACCCTTTATTTCAGCTTCAGTTGATCAATAAGTACACCAGAGAAATTCAAAGGGTTGAAGACAGGGCCGATGCCGCCTTTTACAGCCTTTTAGACCAGATGAAAGATGAATTAGTCAGCCACGGCCTGCCCACCGATGTTATTGCCGAGATTGAGGAAGACTACAAAAAAGAAAAGCAGGCTATGAAGAGAGAACTGACCAGGTTCCTGACGGACAGGGGCAACTGGTAAAAAGATAAGAGGGAGTAATTGTGGCTAAATCCGGTGAAAGAATTGTAAAAGAGCAGCTGGAAAACAAAGGGCTGAAAGTAGTAAAAATACCGGAGGGGGATATTAAAACCGTTGATTTTGAAATTTACTATAAACATGAACTGCTTTGCTATCTGGAAGAAAAGACCATTGAATTGACCCCTTTAGCCTGGAAAAACATCGATCCCATCTACAGCTCAATTTCCAGGCATATTTATGATGCCATCAAGCAGTTCAAGAGCCTCAACCCTGATCAGGTGGTGCCCAATGTTTTGTCTTTCACCAGTATGGATCAAGCCAGGACCATTAACGACCTAGAAGTCACTCTAACGGGGCATGTCATAACTGCCGGCGGAAAAATGCGCCCCCTCCATAACATGAAACGGTTGGAGAACAAGCTGTTCTTGATCGATTTGTACCTCTGGTTTGATCATGATCAGCTGACCGGCCACATCTACGACGAAGCTAATTTGAGCCGGGTAGAAAGGATGCTTGAAATACTGGGGCTTGAAAAATAGAGGGACACGGGGTGTAATTTGAAAGGGAGAGCGCCTCTATCAGGCATTCTCCCCTGTTGTAATTAATCCCGGTTTTTAACAAGAAGATTCTCTGCCGGAACCTTATGAACGTATTTCCTTTTTAATTAATCGGCCCACCTGCATAACCCTAATCCATTGCCGCCTTTACGGTCATTTGTTGAATCCCGGCCTTCCCCGTTACCATGCCTGAAACCGATTTCATTTTCTTGCCCGAGGCGTTCCCGATCTTCATTCCACCCCTGACGGGTTCCATCACATTCTCCGCATTCAGCCCTTCTGGCTTGTAGTTCCTCCATGAAGCTTTTTCCGGCTTCCTCAGACAGTTCACCTGCCCTGACTTTCTCCTCAACTGCAGCCTCTTTTTGCTCCAAGTTTACATTGGCAGCAAAAGCTATTCCGCCAATTATTAAAACTGCCACGATTACAAGACTAACAACAACCAGCTGTTTTTTCATGATTGAATCCTCCTTTGGAGTTTTCTTTTTCGGGCCGACATAGAACTGGTTTGTTAGGTAAAGCCTATAGCCGACCCTTTCTGGATTTAGTATAACTTTTTAATGTGGAATGATTGTGGCGAGGATGTTAAATTATCTTAACTTATTGAAGCGGATATGTTTAAGAGGGTATTAAAAATATATCCCACGGGAATAACGGTAGGATATTTACAGGTAAGGAGCCAGCATGAAGCTAAAGGTGAAGCACCCGGTCCGGATGCTTCACCTATTTGGTTGAGAAATTTTTAAAACAGTTCGTCAAACTCATCGATGGTTATAGCAGGCATTGTAGTGAAGCTGATATCGAGTATTTTGCCCAATTCAACCGAAGTTTTAATGGCATCTTTATTTTCGGTAAAACTAATAATGAAAAGTAGATCGTTTTCACCAAATAAAGCATAACTGCTTTTAATTTGACCGCCATTTTCTTTAATCAGGTTCAAAGCTTGATCGGTTCTTTCACGGCTAATTTTATTCAATGAACCGGGGTTATACTTGCCATACATCAGGTAAGTAGACATTTGGGAACCCTCCTCTGATAATTTATAGCTCATTATACTCTATTTTAAGATTATTGACAATATTGTTAAAGTCATCAGCAGTTCCATTTGTTTAGCAAAAGCATTTCAGCACAGCTGTTTAAAACATATATGAAAACGATAATAATGAAAGTATTCGCAGGAGGAAAAACCACATCAAGCGAATAAAAAAGGAAGGTATTTGACAACAATATATGAACAGTGTTGTGAAGATGTTGAAAAATTAACTAAGATTAGAAGAGTGCTGGATTCCGGCAACCAGGGATAAGGAGGCTGAGGTATGAGGTTAGAAGATAATGTTGCCATTATTACCGGAGGGGCTCGCGGATTAGGACAGGCCATGGCTGAAGAATTTGCCGGTGAGGGGGCAAAAGTAATTGCCTGTGATGTGTTGCCGCTGGGTTACGAGAAAGATAATGTTGAGGGCTACACTCTAGATGTGACCGATGTTGAAGCTTGCCGAGTCCTGACTGATTACGTCAAGGCAAAATATGGAAAAATTGATATCCTAATCAACAACGCCGGGATTACCAGGGATGCCATGACTGGCAAGATGACCGATGAACAATGGGATCTCGTTATTGACGTCAACTTAAAAGGTGTTTTTAACCTGACCCGCTTTGTTGGGCCGATAATGCAAGCAGCAGGCAAGGGTTCAATTATAAACATATCTTCAGTCGTTGGGGAATTTGGCAATATTGGTCAGGCCAACTACGCAGCCACCAAGGCCGGCTTAATCGGCTTAACAAAAACCTGGGCCAAGGAATTTGCTATGAAGGGAGCCCAGGTTAGAGTAAATGCAATCGCGCCCGGCTATACAATGACCGAGATCATAAAGACCGTTTCTCAGGATCTGCTCGATACTTTTGCCAGGCAGACAATGCTGGGAAGGATCGGAGAACCGGTAGAGATAGCAAAGGCCGCCCTATTTTTGGCTTCAGATGATTCTTCCTATGTCACCGGGCAAGTTCTCAGTGTAAACGGCGGAATGAGGTTATAGATATAATAATAGACATAACCCACCTTAATGCCCTCGGCGCGGAGAGATTGGGCAAAATGGCGCATGGCTGAAAGGACCACGACAATTTTCTGCCTTATGCGGCATAATTGTGACTACCGGCTAACTAATCCGCTTTTTCTTTAGCAGTCTCATCCTCGTCGGCCGAGACCAAAACGGTCGGTTCCAGTTTTAAACTGTTCTTGATCGACAGGGCTGAGGCCTTGTCGCTGTCATCGTATAGTTGCTTCTCTATAAAGTACTCTTTCATTTCCTGGTCTGCTTTTTCAGAAAAGAAGGCCTGGGCATGTAGTTTTTTCTTGCCTCTTTTGTCCAACCACTTATAGCTGCCGTCTTTTTGCAGAACCCTTGTTTTTAAGGTGTCTGAAAGAAGAGTGTTCAGGATATTTATAATCCTGTCCTTTATATCCTGGTTTTCTATTTCGAACAGGAGTTCCACCCGCCGGTTCAGGTTTCTGGTCATCCAGTCTGCGCTGGACAGGTAAACGGTGTTTAAACCGCCCCGGTGAAAGTGGTAAATGCGGGAATGTTCCAGAAAACGACCGACTATGCTGTGAACGGTAATATTTTCGCTAACTCCTTTCACGCCGGGACGCAGGCAGCAAACCCCGCGTACCAGTAGGTCGATTTTAACTCCAGCCTGCGAAGCCCGGTAAAGTTTGGCTATGATCCTGGGGTCTACCAGTGAATTCATCTGGGCCCTGATAAATGCTTTTTTGCCACTACGGGCATTTTCAGCTTCTTCACGGATCAGTTTGTAGAAAAATTTTCTCAGGTTCAAGGGGGCCACTGTCAACTTGAGAAGATCGGGCGGTTCGGAATAGCCGGTCAACATATTGAAAAAAGCAGATGCTTCAGATCCGTAAAGTTCATTGCTGGTAAAAAGCCCCATATCGGTATAAAGCCGGGCCGTGTTGTCATTGTAGTTTCCCGTTCCCAGATGCAGGTACCTTTTAATTCCGTCCTCTTCCATGCGCACAATCAGGGTAATCTTGGAGTGAGTTTTTAAGCCGACCAGGCCATAAATGACATGGCAGCCGGCTTGCTCCAGTTTTTTGGCCCACTGGATATTGCTTTCTTCGTCAAAGCGGGCTTTCAATTCAAGCAGGACCGTAACCTGCTTGCCCCGGTCAGCGGCTTCACCCAGCGCTTTGATAATGGGAGAATCGCCGCTGACCCGGTAAAGGGTTTGCTTTATTGCCAGCACGTTTGGATCTTCGGCGGCCTCCTGCACCAAGCGGACTACCGGGTCAAAGCTGTCGTAAGGGTGGTAAAGGAAACGATCTTCTTCTGAGATGATATTAAACATCGAGCGGTCGTCGCGGTATACCGGGGGGAGTAATGGTTCTATCGGCTTAAATTTAAGATGTTCGAAACCGGGTGTGCTGTATGTTTTCATCAGGAAAGTTAAATCCAGGGGCCCTTTAATGCTGTAGATTTCATTTTCCCCAATTTCTAAGGCTTTCTGTAGCACATCGAGCAGTTCTTTCGACATTGAGGCTTCAATTTCCAGGCGGATAGCCGCTCCCCAGCGCCGGCGCTTTAGTGATTTTTCAATTTCCTGGAGCAGGTCTGTCGCATCCTCTTCCTGGAACTGCAGATCAGCATTACGGGTTATCCGGTAGGGGGAGGCGCCCATAATCTCGTAACTTGAAAATAATTTATCCAGGAAAAGCAGGATTATTTCTTCTAGCAGTATAAAGGCCCTGCCATCATTCATCTTATTGGGCAGTTCCACTATTCTCGGCAATACGGAAGGGACCTGAACCGTGGCGAAGGTAGGGGTGTCTTTTTTCCTTTCCCTGATCAGCATGGCGATGTTCAGGCTGCGGTTCTGGACCAGGGGGAAAGGACGGCTGGAATCGACCGCCATGGGAGTGAGAACAGGATAAATAGTGGTTTTGAAGTAATTTTTGACAAAAGCAAGTTGTTTTTTGTCCAGCCTTGCTCCGTCAACCAGGTTAAAGCCGTTTTTTTTCAACTGGGGAATGATGCTTTTATTTAAAATACTGTATTGCTTTTTAATCATTTGTTTGGCTTTAGCCGCAATCATTTCCAGCTGTTGCTGTGGTGAGTAACCAGCGGGATCCGGTATATCATAGCCGGCCAGGATCTGATCTTCTAGAGAGGCCACCCTGACCATGAAAAATTCGTCCAAATTTGAGCTGAATATGGACAGGAACTTTAAACGTTCAAACAGGGGGTTGTCCTTGTCCCAGGTTTCTTCCAATACTCTGTAATTAAACTCCAGCCAGCCCAGCTCCCGGTTGATAAAATATTTATTCTTGAAACCGGTTTTAAGATTTGTGGCCGGTGGCTTCATGGATTGCGGCAGCGGAGATTTTGCTTCCTGCAATACTTCCTTGGTCATGACAGTCGATCTTCCTTTTTACTTTAATTTGGGGGTACAGGCCAAACACTTCCTGGAAGAAAAAAGAGTTATTATCAAATACCCATTCTTCGAGAGTAGTGTCGGTTTCTGATTCTGCTCTAACGGTGAGCTCTTTTTCTTTCAAACCGATGCGAATATTTTTCAACTTTTGGCTGTGACTGGTATCCAGGGCATCGGCAAGCCTGACCAAAGCTATCAGTTTTGAAGTAATGACCCTGTCCTTACCGGATAAGGAAACTAAATTATCATCAATATTATAAGGACTTTGAGCACTGTGGTATTTGGTAACAGCGGCCACGATATTTATTTCCCGGTTAGATAAACCGAATAAGCCTGAGCCCTTGACCAGTTCACAGGACATTTCGTGGTGGCGGTCAAGGTTAACATATTTACCACAATCATGCATGATAGCTGCCAGCTGCAGCAGGAGGCGATCCGTTCTTTTCAGACCGTGGGTTTGTTTCAGGGCATCGAATAAAATCAACGCACTATTTTCAACGTTATCGGCATGATCAAGATCGGTTTCGTACTTTAAAGCCAGGGTCCTGGCCTGTTTTAAAATATCAATTTCAAATTCTTCATGGTGACGAGTTTTAAAACGCTTGTTTATAAAGTCGGCAACCAGACCGTCATTTAATGATAAGTAGGGAGTAATGAGCTTTTTTGCCCTGGTCAGGCCGGCAAATTTTTTAAGGATAATCATGGATGGAAGAAGGCTTCCCGCCAGATCGGCAGACAAACCATAATCCTCGATTAAAAGGGGTGTCGGTTTATTAAATATTTCCACGTAGAACTTATTAAATTTTTTCAATGGTACTTCGTTTAACTCCCCGGCCCGGTCTGTTTTGTTGCATAGTTTATTGATGGTTTTCATTTCGCTGCCCAGGGCCATAAAATGGGGAATACTGTAGCTTTCCTTAATCCGTTCTAAGCGGTCTGTGTGGCTGTTCACGTATTCTTCCAGCAAGATTGGAAAATCCATGCTTCTCTTTTCAAGGCTGGATAGAACTTTGCGCAGCCGAAGATGGCCCAATTTGATGCTGTGAGTGAAGATCAAATGCCCCTTTTGATACAGCGTAACCTCAACGTTGCCCGAACCAACCTCAACAAGCATTACACCTTCATAATACATTTTTTCATAGTCGGGCAAATTGTTTCTAATAGCTTTGTAAGTTAAAAATTTTTCCCGGGCGTTATTTAATACTTCGACCTTGATCCCCGTTTTAAGAGTGATCAGGTCTATCAGCTGATCTTTATTGGAGGCTTCGCGAATGGCGCTGGTGGCCACAGCCTGGGTTTTCTTCGAACCGTACTCCTGCATCAACATTTTAAAGCCGATCAGGATGTCACATATTTCATCCACGGTTTCGTATTTGACTTTACCCAGAGAAAAAACGTCTTTACCCAGGGAGGCCGGTTTCGAAAGATTTTCCAGAATCCTGACAGAACCATCTTCTCCCACTTCGACAATTTTCATTTTCAAGGAGTAAGATCCCAGATCGATGGCACTCATGACTGTCTTTTTCTTTGATATGAGCAATGAATTCCAGTCCCTTCTAGAGGCAAGGGGTGATTTCCACAAGCTGCCTGGCTTGAAATGTTAATGTTTCAAAGCAGGTTTCGTCTTCAAGCAGCAGGCAGGCCGAGACACTGATTGTCTCTTTTTTATTAATGCTGTTCTTCAATCTTTCCGCCGTAAGCTTCGTCAACGAAGGATTGGTCGGTAATAGGGGGCCTGACATAAGCGGAGCTGTCTTCCCGGGGTGGCAGATCGATATGCTCCGGGGTCAGGTCATCATAGGGAATTTGTTTTAAGAAATGACTGATACAGTTAAGGCGGGCATGTTTTTTGATATCGGCGTTTACCACGTACCAGGGAGCCTGCTTGATGTCGGTGTGGGCAAACATTTCATCCTTGGCCCGGGAATATTCGATCCATTTTCTTCGGGATTCCAGGTCCATCGGGCTTAGCTTCCATCGCTTGGTGCGGTCATTCAATCGGGCCTGGAAGCGGCGTTCCTGCTCTTCGTCGGAAACGGAAAACCAGTATTTAATCAGGATAATGCCTGAACGGACCAGCATTCTTTCAAACTCGGGACAAGAACGCAGAAACTCCCGGTATTCCTCGTCGGTGCAAAAACCCATTACTTTTTCGACCCCGGCCCGGTTATACCAGCTCCGGTCGAAAAGAACTATTTCGCCGGCGCTGGGCAGCCTGGGAACGTAACGCTGGAAATACCACTGGCTTTTTTCTTTTTCGGTTGGAGTCCCCAGCGCTTCAACGCGGCATATCCTGGGGTTAAGGCTCTCGGTTATTCTCTTAATTACGCCGCCTTTCCCGGCAGCATCTCTTCCTTCAAAAATAACGACAATTTTCAGGCCATTGTTTTTTACCCATTCCTGCAGCTTAACCAGCTCTATCTGCAGTTTTTTCAGCTCCTGCTCATAGTATTTGTTCTTAATCTTTTTAACAAAGGCACCGTTGATATTTTCTATCTTATACTGTTTCTTTTCTTCCTTGTTTAATTTTGGTTTTTTATTTTTTTCAACTGCTTTGGTTTTTTTTGCCTTGGGAGCCTTCTGCTGCTCTTTATTTTCTTTCTGCTCTTTTTTTCTGATCGGCTCTTTTTCCTTAATTTTTGCTCCAACACCCTTATCCTGGACTGGTTCTTTCTTTTCCGCTACGGATTTGCTTTCTGTTTCTTTTTTCACTGTTTAACATCACCTTTTTTAAAAATACTTTCATTGAACCCGTTTATTGATTATAATTGATAATTAAGAAATATTAAACCATACTTTAACATAAAATTCTAAAATTTTCAACTGAGGTAGCTTTTTTAAGCCCTAAAATCGTTAAGGATTAAACTTAAAAAGGTTGTGGGTAGTAATGAAAGATATTAAAAACTACCTGGATAAAAGTAGCCTGCTTAATATAATCGAATCTTACCACCCCACTGCCTGTTATGATCATGAAACCAGAGTTAAAGATTACAGCCTGCAATTATTTGATTTTCTCGCGCTTTACTATGATCTAACCCCGGAAGCAAGAAACTTGCTGGAAGCAAGTGCCTGGCTTCATGATATCGGGCACAGCGTGTCTGCTTATAAGCATGATCATCATGCCCTTATCTTAATTAGCAGAGATCCGGTTTTTGATTTCCTTCCAGATAAGCTCCGATCAGCCCTGGCCATTATAGCCGGCGGCCACCGTAAAAAGATCAGCGGTGAAATTTCAAGGCATAACAAGAAAGGGCAGAAAACAATATACAGGCTTACGGCTATTCTAAGAGTTGCTGATGCCATTGATTATTACCGTAGAGACAATGTGAGCATCGAACAAATCAGGTGGTGCAACCAGTTTGTTGTTATGGCTTTTAAGGGAAGCATGCTTGATTATATTTTTGAACGCGTCAGGAAAAAGGGTTTTTTATTCGAGGAAGTTTTTGCTCCATTCCGCCTGGAAAATATAAACCGGGAAGGTGACTGATCTATAAAAAGGTAAAAGATTCTTTCTGAAAACCAAAGTTCCTAAAACTTTGACGCCTCGGGGCTAATTGTGCTATCATGATTTCATTAATTCTTGGTATATTTCGAATCATTAACATGATTACCAATCTAAACATACTGCAGGGTTTCCTTGAAAACGGGGACCATTTTATCTTTTATGGTTTTAGCTAAGCTTCTGATTATACAATGGAGGCAGGATTACTGATTACAAGCCTTGTTTTGTAAGAATAAATAAGCCGGGGACGGATCTGAAATGGCTAAAAAAAAGGCTAAGAAAATCAAAAAAAAGGTCTTGTGCAAGCTCTGCAAAAATGATTGCCTGAAGGATAGTTTTGAAGAGTACTTAGACCTGGTCAAAGACTCGGTTTATATCTGCAAAAAGTGCGGTCGAACTGCCAAAGACGACCAAAACCTCTGCAAACCCGTAAGCATGAATTGATAGAGATTAATACTTGCTTTCTTTTGTCTTTCAAGCTAAACCGAACCTAAAATAAAGGTTCCCTTGCTGTATAGAAACGCTGTCTATAAAAATTATAAATAACGAGTTGCTTGAAATATTACAGTTTAAATAATTTATAATCTCACCATTATTAGATGGTGGTACGATTTTTCCAGAGCGGTATTCAAAGAGCGAAACCATTAAGGTGAGATAATTGTATAAACTAACATCCTGGCTTTATCGTATCTCAGGCGTCCCGCTAGTACTAATAGCGTTATTGGTCTTTATCTTTTTCATGGTGCTGGTCCTGCCTAACATGGCCGGTCAACTCGCTGCGGTTACCGGTGTGGATGTGTCACCGGATACATCTTTTATCTATTCTTCAGCTGAACTGTATGAGATGGCCGAAGCATATGGTGAAAAAGGGCGGGCCTACTATATCTATACCCGCTTTACCTTTGATGTAGCCTGGCCCCTTGCTTATGTGTTCTTCCTGGTTGTTACAATCTCTTATCTTTATCGAGATTATGATATTGGCAGACCCTGGAAAATGTTGAATCTGTTACCTTTGGCAGCGGGAGTTTTTGATTTTTTGGAAAACAGCGCCGCTTCCCTGGTCATGTATCGTTATCCGCTGGAAACACCAGTTGTTGCTGCCCTTGCCCCTGCTTTTACTTTCATCAAGTGGGTTGCTATCGGTCTTAGTTTTGCGGTTTTGGCTTTAGGGTTGCTGATCAAAGTACAGGGCCCCATAAAAATTTTGAAGCGCAGGTAAATTTCCAAAACTAACTGGATGTGAGTACTTCTTAGAAATATTTTATAGCAAAAGGCATCCATTTCTATTGGCCGTTTTTGTCCAGAAGTTTTGAAAGGTTAAATTTATCAATAAGAAGAGTTGAGAATTAATCTTGGCTCTATTTTATTACCAGATTGGGCAGGCAATGTATATAGCTACTACGATATATTTATGCGGGGGGAGAGTTAAAATGGGAACAAAAATGTTGATTGCGGCGATGGTAATTATAGCAATATTAAATTTCGTAGCTTTTTTTGATACTGGCAGTACATTTAGCCTAATTATAGCAATCGGTTTGTTAGTATTATCAGCTTCATTTGCTTTAAAGCTTCGCCGCCAGTAAGTCATGAATTGTAGCATTTACTACCCTTTTGCATTCAGCAGTTAAAATAAATGGTGCGGGCGAAAGGATTTGAACCTCCAAGGGAATGCTCCAACTGGATCCTAAGTCCGAAATTGTCTATTTATGGAAGTATATGGATGAGTGTTATTGTTCCTGTAAGTCCCTTAATGAAGTGGTTTTTTAGCAATTGAAATTTATTGGTCAGTTGAGCTGTTTCTGGCCCTTTCTGGCCCACTTGGCCCACTACTCGCACACCAAATTGATCCACTTCAGAGCTTATAATACCCCTCAATTGTATTAAAATATTCACTTCCTTATAAAAATGATCTCTTGCTCTATCCTAGATTTTATTTCTTTTAAAATATCAGCTCTTTATGATTTTTATAGAGGATATACTATATATAAGGCGAATTAATTGTAAATATTATTGCAACTATTTCAGTTTGTAAAACTAAATATAGGCTAATGAGTGGGGAGTAAAGCTAACAAATACAACGCTATCGATAAAGAAGCTAAAAGAATTGCTGAAGAATGTAACCTTAAAAGGGAAAGGGTTCAAAAAGTACTTCACTGTTTTCGGCAATATAGAAATACAGAACTTGGCAATTAAAAATACAGAGCTTGGCAGTTAAGATTTTGTAATAGATCATATGCTGATGGATGAAGACTGAATTTAGAAGGGCTCATTTTGAAAACCAACTTTTATTGAACTGCTTCTCCAGGTTAGGAAATGTGACCGAGACTAAAATGAGTTGAAAGAGGTGAGGCTTGATATAATTATTGGCTGTTTACTTGTTCGGTAAAAGTATGTTTAAAAATAAAAGGAGGGAAAACCATTGTTAAAGAAATTATCAATTTTGTTGTTATTATTGCTTGCTTTTAGCTTGGTGCTGATATCTTGCGGCCCAACCGAAACTGTTGACGAGGAGGCTGAGTCTCCCGAAGCGCTTTCACCAAAACATGGTGGCACCTTGAGTAGCGCTTATTATGCACCCGGCAACCTGGATCCTGCTTTTTTGTCTACCGTTATCGATGAATATATAGCTCGGCAGTTTTCTGATCATTTAGTATTTATCGATGAAGATAACCTGCCAGATATTACCCGTAGTGTTGCTGAACACTGGGAAGGCGATGAAGACGCAAAGATCTGGACATTCAAACTGCGGCAGGGGATTATGTTTCATGACGGTAAAGAAATGACTTCACTTGATGTTAAATTTACTTATGACCGCCTGCGTGACCCTGATATTGGTGCTGCCACAGTAGGGATGTATGAAAATATCATCGATATTACAGCTCCTGATGACTACACTGTCATCTTTGAGCTGGCAGAGTCTAACACTGATTTTCTGATGGATCTTGCAGACTATCATGCCTTGATTATGGATGCTGATAATGATGATTTTGCCACAAACTGGAACGGAACCGGTCCTTTCATGGTCGAGCGTTATGAACCTGAAGATCGTATCATTTTAGTCCGTAATCCAAATTACTGGATGACTGATGCAGATGGTTATCCTCTGCCCTATCTCGATAGTATGGAGATAATATTCCTGAGTGATTCTACTGCCCAAATTGAAGCTTTACGCGGTGGGCAGATCAATTACCTGTTCTACCTGCCGACTGAGTTTATCCCGGGGCTTGAAGCAGATCCCGATATTGTTGTATATCAGGCTCCTTCGAATACCACGTATGTTCTGCGGATGCGTTCCGATGAAGGGCCAGCCAGCGATGTCCGCGTTCGCCAGGCGCTAAAAGCTGGTACAGATCGCAGTGCCATTTTAGAAGGGGCTGTTGGCGGCCTTGGAACCACTGGCCGTGATACACCTATCGGTCCTGCTTATGGTGATTTCTATCTTGATGTACCTGAACCTGAACGTGATGTAGAGAAAGCGATTGAGCTGCTGGAAGAAGCCGGTTATGGCGATGGGCTTGATATCACTATAACCACCCAGGAGTCATCTCCTATTCCTGCTATTGCTACAATCTGGAAGGAACAAATGGCTGATATAGGCGTAAACGTTGATATTCAGCTGGTTCCTTCCGATATTTACTATGGTGCTGATGATATGTGGTTAGAAGCGCCCTTTGGAATTACTGATTGGGGTGCCAGGCCATATCCGCAGCCATATCTTGATTTAGCTTATACCTGCGGAGCTCCTTGGAATGAATCCCATTTTTGCGACCCCGAATTGGATGAACTGGCAGCAGCTGTTGCCAAAGAAATGGATCACGATGAGCGTGTTAGGCTCTACCATGAAATTCAGGAGCTCTTTATTGAACGCGGCCCAATTATTATCCCCTTCTTTATCAATAATCTCTGGGCAGCACATGAGAATGTGAAAGGGCTTGTGCCGACCAGTGGACTCGGAACGGCAATGGATCTGCGTGCGGTTTACCTGGAAGATTAAATAGAGGTAATATTGTAGCTGCAATATGCAGCCTGAGAAAAAACCATCTTCTCCTGCGATAACCGGGAGAACGGAATCATGTTTTATTAAATAGCCATATAGTGCTTCTATATTGAGGGAAATTTAATGAGTAGAAAGACTAAAAACCCTTATAAATCAATGGTGCGGGCGAGAGGATTTGAACCTCCAAGGGAATGCTCCCACTGGATCCTAAGTCCAGCGCGTCTGCCAGTTCCGCCACGCCCGCACAATTTTTTTATACTTATCTTTTCCGCTTGTATTATAATCCCTTTTTATTGTTAATTCAACATCAGGAGCCGTCTCTTTCTATTTCCAACCCCTCATTACCTACTTAAAACCTACTTAAAGTTTACACCGCCAGCCCTTTATTCTCCTGTATCCTTTGGGGAAATGGAACCGGTTTTTCTTGGGCCCGTATAGTTTATTGAAGAAAACCTGCTTTACAGGCAGGAGTTCTTCTAATATTTACGAATATTCTAAGGTAAAGAAGGGGGCGGTTTGGGTATTGGTAAAAACAGCTTTAGTGGTTAATAAAGAACGTGGCACTGAGCTGCTCAAGCTCCTTAAAGCATGCAGTGAAGTCGATATCGTAGGGGTGGCCTGCCCCGATGGTAAATTTGACTGGCTCTCGGAAGAAGATCGAAAAAATATTTTTCTCACTACCGATCCGGGCACAATTGCCGGCCTTCCCGAACTGGAAACAGTGGTGGAGGCTACCGGCGATGCCCAGGTAAAAGCTGATCTGAAAAAAACCCTGTCTCCGGGGGTCAGGCTTGAAGAATTGACTTCGCGCTCCCTTGTGAACGCGATCATCAATTCCCGGGAACAGCTGCTGGAGACACGGTTGATCAAGGGTGAGCTGCAGACGGTTTTAAATGCCGTGCAGGACGCGATTGAAGTTGTGAACGCCAGCGGTGTGGTTAAGTATGTCAATCCGGCTTTTACCAGGGTGACCGGTATCCCTGAAGAGAAGCGGGTTAACCGCAATATTTTTGAAGTATCGCCGCACGGCGCCCTGGCCCAGTCCCTGATCCAGCAGAAGCCGGTTACCGGTTACCGCACCTATGTCGGCGGTTCTAATGCCGACGTTATATCCAACGCTTCGCCAATCATAGTGGACGGAGAGTTGATGGGTGCGGTGGTCGTATTTCAGCCGGTGGGAGATATTTTGAAGCTGATGGATGAGCTTAAGTACTCAAACACCATCATCGACAACCTTTATGCCCAGATCGACCAGCTTTCCGGCAGCCGCCTCTCTTTTGAATCCCTGACCGGGCAGAGTAAAATATACCGGGCCACGGTGGAAAAGGCCCGTAAGGCCGCCCGGAGCGAAGCGGCAGTTTTAATTTCCGGCGAAAGCGGGACCGGGAAAAGCCTCTTTGCCCGGGCCATTCACAATAACAGTTCTCGTAAGAAACGGCCGTTGATTATTATTGATTGTTCGGCGGTGCCAGATTCCCTGCAGGAAATTGAGCTGTTTGGTTGTGAGAAGGGGGCTATGCCGGGGATTCTCCGCACCCGCCTGGGTAAAATCGAACTGGCCCAGGGCAGCACTCTTTTCATTAAAGAGGTCAACTCCCTCAGCCCCTACCTGCAAAACCAGGTTGCCCGGGCCCTGGAAGATCAACAATTTTACCGGATCGGCGGAGACCAGCCCATCCCGGTTGATGTCCGGATCATCGCCTCGGCCAGCGATGATTTGATCAATGCTTCCCTGCAGGGCAATTTCTCTGAAGAGCTTTACCGGCAGCTGCACAAGGTAACCATTAACTTGCCTCCGCTGCGCAAGCGCCCCGAAGATATACCCCTGCTGGCAGAAGAGCTGATCAACCGCCTCAACCGCAAACTGGGCAAAAAAATTAGGGAAATATCGCCGCGATCCATACAGGAAATGATCGAGTATGATTGGCCCGGCAATATCAGCGAACTCAAAAACGCCATCGAACGGGCCATGGTTTTGGCCGACGGCCCGGTTATCGAACATCACCAGCTGTTGTCTTACATCAAAAAGCCGGGCATCAAGGAAACCCAAACTTTTGATGAAATTATACCCCTTGACAAAATGGAGCAGAAGATGCTCAAACTGGCCCTGACCAGGTACGGCGAAACCCTGGAGGGTAAAAAAAAGGCAGCCCAAGCCTTGAATATATCGCTGGCTACTTTGTATAATAAGTTGAAAAAAATATAGCGGCTTAAAAAATATTTAGAATGGAGGAACTGTTTTGAAGCTATATGAATACTTAGGTAAAGAACTTTTTGCTCGCTACGATATCCCGGTGCCCAACGGCAGGCTGGTTGAAAATGCCGAGCAGGCCGGCGATGCGGCAGCCGAACTGGGAGATGTGGTCATTAAAACGCAGGTTTTAACCGGCAAGAGAGGTAAAGCAGGTGGGATAGCCTTTGCTTCCAGTCCGGAAGAGGCAAAAAAGGAGGCTTCCCGTATTTTTGATATGAGCTTCAGCGGTTATGCCGCTGAAAAACTGCTGGTTGAAGAAAAAATAGCTATAAAACAGGAATTGTACCTGGCCGTTACCATTGACGGATCCGCCCAGCGCCCGGTGGTGCTCGCTTCTTTAGACGGGGGCATGGATGTGGAAGAAGTGCCCGAAGAGCGGATGATCAGGTGGCCGGTCGATGCCGCTATCGGCCTGCAGCCCTTCATGATCAGGGAAATATGCCGCCGGATGGGCGTTTCGGGAGATCTGCAAAAAGAGTTCCTCCAGTTTTTACCTAAGCTCTACCGGATGTTTAAAGAACTGGATGCCGAACTGGCTGAGATTAACCCCCTGGCCCTGACCCCCCAGGGACTGGTTGCCGCCGATGCCAAGGTGACCATCGATGATGATGCCCTCTACCGGCACCGGGACCTGCCCCGCATTTCTGAAAAGACGGACCTGGAAAAGAAAGCGGAGGAGCTTGATTTGGCCTACGTGGAGCTGGAAGGCGATATCGCCGTCATGGCCAACGGGGCCGGGATCACCATGGCTACCCTGGATATGGTCCAGCATTACGGCGGCGAGCCGGCCAATTTCTTAGATTTTGGCGGCGGGGCCGATGTTGAAAAGACGTCAAAGTCCCTGGAATTGCTCCTGGGTACCGATCCGCGAGTACTGTTGATCAATATTTTCGGCGGCATTACCCGCTGCGACGTAGTGGCGGAGGCTTTTGTCAGGGTGAAAGAAAGCAAGGGGATTGACCTGCCGGTTTCGTTCCGCCTGGTCGGCACCAACGAAGAAGAGGGCAGGGCGATCCTTGAAAAAGAAGGAATAAAGACTTTTAATGCTATGGATGAAGCGGTGCGCCATGCCGTTGAACTGAGCGCTTGATCCCTACTGCGGATAGGAGGCCAGATTCTCTTAAAGCAGCTTCACAGCGGCTTAATTGCATAAAAGGAAAGGAGTTTAGAGCATGTCAATCTATATTGATGAAAATACCCGGGTCCTGGTTCAGGGCATAACCGGCCGGCAGGGCTCGTTTCATACCGGGCAGATGCTTGCTTACGGGACCAGGCTTGTCGGTGGCGTTTCGCCTGGGAAAGGGGGGCAGGAAGTAGAAGGAGTCCCGGTTTACGATTCGACTTTTGAGGCCCTGGAAAATCATGAAGCAGAAGCAAGTATCCTGTTTATGCCGGCTCCTTTTGTCAAGGACGCCGCCATGGAAGCTCTCGATGCCGGGTTGAAACTACTGGTCCTGATCCCTGAAAGCATCCCCCTGCATGATGCCATGGAGATCATGGCCTATGCCAGGCAGAAAAATGCTGTTATCGTGGGGCCGAATACTTTTGGCCTGGTTTCCTCGGGCAATTCCAAGATCGGGATCATGCCCAACCGCTATTTTATCCCCGGTCCGGTGGGGGTGGTTTCCCGAAGCGGGACCCTCTGCTACGAGATTGTAGGGCACCTGACCGAGAGCGGAATCGGGACCACCACCGTGGTCGGGCTCGGCGGGGACCGGGTAGTGGGTCTGCATTTTATCGATGTCCTCAAAAAATTTGAAGAAGACTTAGATACCAGGGCGGTTATCATGGTTGGCGAAATCGGGGGAAGCGCCGAAGAAGAAGCGGCCGCCCATATTGCCGCCAATATGGACAAACCAGTCATTGCCTACCTGGCCGGTAAAAGCGCTCCTCCGGGCAAGAGGATGGGCCATGCCGGGGCGATTATCGAAAGAGGCCGGGGTACCTTTGAAAGCAAGGTAGAGGCCCTGACCGGAGCCGGTGTCAAGGTGGCGGATCTGCCTACCCAGATAGCGCCCCTGATTCAATCAATCCTGGACAAGGCTTAAAAATAACCCGGCCCCGGGAAGCGAAATAAGCCCTGTTTCCCGGCCGGGACGGGTCGAAAGGAGGATACCGCCACATTGAGCGATCAAAGTAATTATGATGAACTGATGCGGTCTAAAAAGGCCTGGGAGGAAAAAGTTAATAAAGCCCTGCAAAAATATCCGGAACGCAAGGAGTTCAAGCTTGATTCGGGCCTGGAAGTGGAGAAAGTTTATGATCCGCTGGCTGTGGATGATTTCAACTACCGGAGCCAGTTGAACTGGCCCGGGGAATATCCTTATACCAGGGGTATCCAGCCCACCATGTACCGGGGCCGGCTTTGGACGATGCGCCAGTATGCCGGATTTGGCAGCGCCGAAGAAACCAACAGGCGGTTCCGCTATCTACTGGACCAGGGCCAGACCGGCCTGAGTGTGGCTTTTGACCTGCCGACCCAGATCGGCTATGATTCCGATCATCCCCTGGCCCGCGGCGAAGTGGGCAAGGTGGGGGTGGCCGTGGATTCACTGGCCGATATGGAAATCTTGATGAAAGAGATCCCCCTTGATCAGGTCAGCACCTCGATGACTATTAATGCCCCGGCGGCGGTGCTTTTGGCCATGTACATGACTGTGGCTGAAAAGCAGGGCCTGCCCCTGGAACAAATCAAGGGGACGATTCAAAATGATATCCTAAAAGAATACGTGGCCCGGGGCACCTATATCTTCCCGCCGCGTGAATCGATGCGCCTGGTCATCGATATATTTGCCTTTGCCGGCGAAAAAATTCCCAACTGGAACACGATCAGCATCAGCGGCTACCATATCAGGGAAGCCGGTTCAACCGCGGTCCAGGAGGTGGCTTTTACCCTGGGCAACGCTGTTGCTTACGTGGAAGCGGCGATGGAAGCGGGGCTGGAAGTGGATCAGTTCGCTCCGCGCCTGTCCTTTTTCTTTAATGCCCATTCCAACTTTTTTGAAGAAGTGGCCAAGTTCAGGGCGGCAAGAAGGGTCTGGGCCCGCCTGATGAAAGAACGGTTCGGAGCCCGGAATCCTCGCTCGATGATGCTTCGTTTTCATACCCAAACCGCCGGCAGCACCCTTACCGCCCAGCAGCCCGATGTCAACCTGATGCGGGTTGCCTTCCAGGCTCTGAGCGCGGTTTTGGGCGGGACCCAGTCTTTGCATACCAACTCCAGGGATGAAGCCCTGGCCCTGCCCAGTGAGCAATCGGTCCTGCTGGCCCTGCGCACCCAGCAGGTAATCGCCCACGAAATAGGGGTTACCGATACCGCCGATCCGCTGGGCGGTTCCTATTACATCGAAAAACTGACCGATCACATTGAAGAAGAAGTTAACCGCTATATTAAAAAGATCGATGAACTGGGCGGCGCGGTGGAAGCGATCGATACCGGCTTTATCCAGCAGGAGATCCAGGCCAGCGCTTACCGTTACCAGAAAGAAGTGGAGGAACAGAAACGGATTGTGGTCGGGGTCAACCGCTTCACAGAGAGCGAAGAACAGCCCATCGATCTGCTCAAGATGGATCCGGCCACCAGCCGCCGCCAGATTGAAAGGTTGAAAGAAGTGCGCCTGAGCCGCAACCAGGGGGAGGTGGCCTCCGCCCTGCAGGAGCTGCGCAAAGCGGCCCAGGGTGAAGAGAACCTGATGCCCTTTATCCTGGCCGCCGTAAAGGCTTATGCCACCCTGGGCGAAATCTGCGGCGCTTTGAGAGATGTCTTCGGCGAGTATCAGCAGCAGGTTAATTTATAGCAGCAATAGTGCAAAAAAGATCGATCATGCAGGGATTTTTTTGGTCAAAGGGGGAATTGGGATATGGCGGAAAAGCCGGTGCGGGTGTTGGTCGGAAAAGTCGGCCTGGACGGTCACGATCGCGGGGCGAAGGTGGTGGCCCAGGCCCTGCGAGATGCCGGCATGGAAGTGATCTATACCGGGTTAAGGCAGACCCCGGAGCAGATCGTAGAAACCGCTCTCCAGGAAGATGTGCAGGTAATCGGTTTGAGCATCCTTTCCGGGGCCCACATGCAGCTTTTGCCCCCGGTGCTGGAGATGCTGCGCGAACAGGAGAGCCATGATATAATTGTCATTGTGGGCGGGATCATCCCGAAAGAAGATATGGTTTACCTGAAAGAAAACGGGGTGGCGGAAGTTTTTTCTCCCGGCTCATCGACCGGGCAGATCGTTCAGTTTATTAAGCAAAAAATGGAGGAAAACAAGTAAGGCAGGGGAGAAAATTTTGTTTGAAAAAATTGATCATATTGGTATCGCTGTCAGGGATTTGGACCGGGCTCTCCGGTTTTACCGGGATCAGCTCGGCCTGGAATTAAAAGAGATCGAGGAGGTTGATGAACAAAAAGTAAAAATAGCCATGGTTCCGGTCAGCGAAAGCAAACTGGAACTTCTTGAATCAACCGATCCCGCCGGCCCGGTGGGCAAATTTATTGCTAAGAAGGGCGAAGGTTTTCATCATATATCTTTTCGTGTTTCCGGCCTGGAAGATAAACTAAAGCGGTTAAAAGAACAGGGAGTAGAATTAATTGACCATGAGCCCCGTTACGGGGCGGGAGGGGCTAAAGTGGCCTTTTTGCACCCCCGGTCCACCGGTGGGATTCTGATAGAGCTTTGTGAACATTGAGCTTGACGAGCAGTAGGCGTTAGAAAAATAGTGCAGAAAGTGGTGATTGCAGTGGATGATAAACTGAAGCATCTTGAAGAAAGGCGCCGCTTCACCCTGTCCGGCGGTGGGGAAGAGCGGATTGAAGCCCAGCACGAAAAGGGTAAACTTACCGCCCGGGAAAGACTGGTTAAGCTGCTGGACGAAGGCAGTTTTGTGGAACTGGGCACTTTTTCCCAGACCGGCCTGGAAGATGCCAGCAGCCTCGATTACCCCAATCCGGGGGAAGGGGTGGTAACCGGCTACGGGACGGTGGCCGGCCGCCAGATTTATGTTTTTGCCCAGGATTTCACCGTGGCCGGCGGCTCTTTGAGCGAAGTCCACGCCAATAAAATATGCAGGGTCCTCGACCTGGCTGCAAAAAACGGCAACCCGGTAATCGGAATCAACGATTCCGGTGGAGCCCGGATCCAGGAAGGAGTATATGCCCTGAACGGCTATGGCAATATTTTTTACCGCAATACTCTCTGCTCAGGGGTAATCCCCCAGATTTCGGTCATTATGGGCCCTTCCGCCGGGGGCGCTGTTTATTCCCCGGCCATAACGGACTTTGTCTTTATGGTAGATAAAACCAGCTACATGTTTATTACCGGGCCACAGGTGATCGAGGCGGTTACGGGAGAGAAAGTTAGCGCGGAAGAACTGGGAGGGGCGGCCACCCACAATGAAACCAGCGGAGTGGCCCATTTCTTTGCCGAAGATGAGGAGGACTGCTTTGAGCAGATCCGCAACCTGATCGGCTACCTGCCATCCAACAATATCGTGGATCCTCCCGCGCTAGAGAGCCGGGAGCCTGAATTGAGCCAGGAAGAATTGATCACCATCATGCCCGATAACCCAAACCGCTCCTACGATGTCCGGGAAGTCATCAAGCGGGTAGTGGACGGCAGTGAAATGGTGGAAGTCCATAAAGGTTACGCCCCCAACGCCGTGGTGGCCTTTGCCCGCCTGAACGGCCAGGCGGTCGGCGTTATCGCCAACCAGCCCCAGTTCAAATCCGGCTGCCTGGACGTCAACTCGTCCGATAAAATTGCCCGCTTTGTCCGCTTTTGCGATGCTTTCAACCTGCCCCTGATCACTTTTGTCGATGTCCCCGGGTACCTGCCCGGGGTGGAGCAGGAATGGGGCGGCGTGATCCGCCACGGGGCCAAGGTTTTGTACGCCTACTCGGAAGCAACGGTGCCGCAGGTTTCGATCATCCTGCGTAAAGCCTACGGGGGGGCCTATATCGCCATGAACTCCCGGTCTCTCGGCGCCGATATCTGCCTGGCCTGGCCCACGGCTGAAATAGCCGTCATGGGCCCCGAAGGAGCGGTCAATATCGTCAATAGAAAAGAACTGGAAGAAGCCGAGGATAAAGCCCAGAAGCGGCAGGAACTGGTCGACCGCTACCGGGACAAGTACGCCAACCCTTACATTGCTGCGGCCAGGGGCTGGATCGATGAAGTGATTGATCCGCGCCAGACCCGGGCTTACCTGATCCGCAGCCTGCAGATGGTAGGCGACAAGCGGGAGCAGCGTTTGATGCGCAAGCACGGTAATATTCCGCTGTAGAATTATTAACAGAAAAATTTATTTAACCCCTTGACTTTCGGTAACGGTGTGGTAAACTATAAGTTAATTTTATAGAGTCCAAGTCTGTGATGGGGAGAGTAACCGTATTGCAGCGGTGAGAGCGAGCCGGAGTTGGTGAAAGTCCGGACTTTAAGCAAGCGGCGAAGCGCACCCCGGAGATGGCGGTTGAAGCCGGCTAAAAGCCGGTGAGTAGGCTGTCCCGGTTTGATACCGTTATCAAAGCCGTTTTTCGTGAAAACGGTTGAGGGGACCGGCAATTTTGTTTGCCGGTCAATAAAGGTGGTACCGCGAGCCTCTCGTCCTTTAATGGACGAGGGGCTTTTTTAATTGAAGGGGGCCTAAAAATGAGCACGATAGCGATCCTTGGGGCAACCGGCTATACCGGGACTGAACTGGTCCGCCTCCTTAACGATCACCCGGAGGCTGAAGTAGTTTTCCTCGGCTCGGAGACTTATGCCGGGAGCAAGTTGAGCGATATCCATCCCCAGTTTCGAGAGCAGGAAGATTTAATATTAAACCCGATCCGGGTAGATGAAATTCCCCCGACGGTCGATTTGGTTTTTTGCGCTATGCCGCATGGTCAGTCGGCCGGAACGGTGCCCGATCTTATAGAAAAAGGTTTCCGGGTTATTGATTTAAGCGCTGATTACAGGCTGAAACTACCTGAGCTATACCGGCAATGGTATGATCTCGAGCATCCGGCTCCTTCTCTTTTGGAAGAAGCGGTTTACGGCCTACCGGAATTAAAGCGAGGAGAGATTTCTACGGGCCGGCTGATCGCCAATCCGGGCTGTTATCCGACCAGCATTATCCTGGCCCTGGCCCCGCTAATAAAAGGAAAACTAATTAAGGGCGGCAGCCTGATTGTGGATTCCAAGTCCGGTGTATCGGGGGCGGGGAGGGCGCCAAAACAGCCCTTTCATTTTCCGGACTGCACTGAGAATTTTAAGGCCTACCGGGTGGCCTGCCATCAGCACACCCCGGAGATAGAGCAGGAGCTGGGCCTTCTGTGGGGTGGGGATTTAAAAATTACCTTTACGCCCCATCTGGTGCCGATGATCCGCGGTATTTTAAGCACGATTTACTTAGAGCCGGTTTCCGGTAAAAGCGAGGAAGAGCTCAGGGCCCTTTACAGCAATTATTACGGGGAATGCCCCTTTGTCAGGATCCTGGAGGCATCAGCTTGGCCTGAAACTCGTTTTGTCCGCGGCAGCAATTATATTGATATCGCCCTGAAGATGGATCACCGGACCGGGCGCCTGATCGTGATTTCGGCCCTTGACAACCTGGTCAAAGGCGCTGCCGGCCAGGCGGTGCAAAACATGAATATCATGCTGGGCCTGCCGGAAGATACCGGCCTGGGTCGGCTTCCGATTTGATGAACCCCACCGGGCAAACTAAACCGGGCCGCCCGGTTTAAGGCCGGTCAAGATATATTGAAAAGGCAGACAAGGGGTAAATTTACGGCATTAGGCCAGCCGAATAAATAGTATTAAAGCATATTGTAAGGAGGCCCTGAACGAAGATGGAAGAAAAGTGGTTTAAAATGGAAGGAAGAGGGATTACAGCGCCAAAGGGCTTTAAGGCTGCAGGCATATCCTGCGGGCTCAAAAACGGCAAAAATGATCTGGCCGTTATTTACAGCGAGACTGAAGCAGCAGCGGCGGGAGTATTTACCAGCAATTTGGTCTGCGCAGCCCCGGTCAAGCTGTGTCGGCATAACCTGGCAAACTCGATCAGGCTCATTGTGGTCAACAGCGGCAACGCCAATGCCTGCACCGGTGAACAGGGGAGGCGCGATGCTGTTGAAATGGCGGAACAAGGCGCTGCCGGGCTGGATCTTGACCCCGGGCAGGCCCTGGTTTGTTCGACCGGGGTCATCGGTCAGCCGCTGCCCATGCCCAAGATCAAGGCCGGCATCGGACGGGCTTTGGAAGGATTGGGGCAGGGCGAGGAAACCGACTGCGCTGTGGCAAAAGCAATTTTGACCACGGATACAAAAACCAAGCAAACAGCCTACCGCGGCCTGACACCTGAGGGTGACTTTCACCTGGCCGGAGTGGCCAAAGGGTCGGGTATGATCTGTCCCAACATGGCCACTATGCTGGCTTTTCTGACCACTGATGTAAAAATAGAGCGGTCTTTTTTACAGGAGCTGTTTAACGATGCTGTTAACAAGTCCTTCAATGTGATTACTGTAGATGGGGAGACCTCTACCAATGATACCGCCCTGATCCTGGCCAATGGGGCCCAGGGCCAGGTGGAGATTACTGAAAAGAGCGGGCTCTTAAACAGCTTTAAAGGGCTGCTGGACCAGGTTTGCCGGGAGCTGGCTTACATGATCGTGGAAGATGGCGAGGGATTGACCAAGGTGATTAAGCTGCATATTAAAGGTGCCCGGGACGAAGAAAGGGCCAGGATCCTTTCCCGCAGCGTTTTAAATTCGCCGCTGGTCAAGACTGCCTTTTACGGAGAGGATGCCAACTGGGGCCGGATTTTAGCCGCCCTCGGTTATGCCGGGGTAGAACTGGACCCCGACCGGGTGGATATTTTTATCGGCCCTTACCAGGTTGCAAAAAACGGCGGCGCGGTCCCTTTCAGTGAGGAGAAAATGAAAGCAGTGCTCCGGGAGCGGGATATTTCCGTCCTGGTCGACCTCAAGCAGGGCCCGGCCGCACTGACAGCCTGGGGCACGGATATGAGCCATGATTATGTGTCGATCAACAGTGACTACCGGTCATAAAAAAAGCGGGTGAAATTGATGAGAGAAGAAGTATTAAAAAATATTTCCAAGGCGGAAGTGCTGGTTGAAGCCCTTCCTTACATGCGCAAATTTACCGGCACCTACTTTGTAGTCAAGTACGGCGGCCAGGCTATGGTTAACCACAAATTAATGGAATCGGTCATTGTCGATCTGGTCCTTCTTAAATATATCGGCATCAAGCCGGTGCTGGTGCACGGCGGCGGCAAAGAAGTGACCGAGGTCATGGAGAAATTGGGCAAAAAGGCCCAGTTTGTTAACGGCCTGCGGGTAACCGATGATGAGACGATGGAAATTGTGGAGATGGTTTTAATGGGCAAGGTAAACCAGCATATCGTCAGCCTTTTTAACCAGCAGGGCGGCAAGGCGGTTGGTTTTAGCGGCCGGGATGCCGATATCCTGCAGGCCCGGCGCCTGGAGCCGCAGGCGGTCAACGGCGATACCGGCGGAGAAGCAGTGGACCTGGGCCGGGTCGGGGAAATATTGCAGATCAATCCAGCCCTGATCCATACCGTAAGCGACAACGGCTATATCCCCGTTATTTCCTCGATCGGGGCCGGTTTAAACGGCGAAAGCCTCAATATTAATGCCGATCACGTGGCCGGCGAGCTCGCCGTAGCCCTGCAGGCGGAAAAACTGATTGTTCTGACCGATGTGGACGGTATCTACTACCTGAAAGAGGGAAAGCAGGAATTTATTTCATCGATCAGCCAGGGCGAGATCAAGGCCATGATCATGGAGGGAGCGATCAGCGGAGGGATGATCCCCAAGGTTGAATCCTGCCTGCTGGCTCTAGGAGGAGGGGTTCGCAGGACCCATATCATCGACGGCAGGGTGCCTCATTCCCTGATTTTAGAGATTTTCACCGACGCCGGCATTGGCACGATGGTGAAACAGTAAACAGAAAGGGAGGTTCGCTAGAAAGTGGGAACTATCGAGGATTTAGAAGCCAGGTACATTATCAATACCTATAACCGCAGTCCCGGGGAAACGCCCTGCCTGGTCAGGGGGGAGGGCTCCTATGTGTGGGACGAAAGTGGCAAAAAATATCTTGATTTTTTAAGCGGCCTGGCCGTCAACCTGCTGGGCCACTGCCATCCGGATCTGGTCGCAACCATCGGCAGGCAGGCTTCCCGGCTGATCCATACTTCTAACCTCTATTACACCGCTCCCCAGGCTTACCTGGCCCAAGCGCTGGTGGAAAGCATCATGCCGGGGGGCAAAGTATTCTTTGCCAACAGCGGCGCAGAAGCCAACGAGGCCGCCATTAAACTGGCCCGGAAATATAAGCCGGAGCGTTATAAAATTATTGCTGCGGATAATTCTTTTCACGGGCGGACCATGGCCACGCTTAGCGCTACCGGCCAGCCGAAATACCGGGAACCGTTCAAACCCCTTTTCGAAGGTTTTGACTTCGCCGCATTCAACGATCTTGATTCGGTGGCGGCCCTTATTGACAAAAAAACTGCTGCAGTGATGGTGGAACCGATCCAGGGCGAAGGCGGGATTCATGTGGCCGAACAGTCATTCCTAAAAGGTTTGAGAGAGCTGTGCAACCGGGAGGGTATTTTGCTGATCTTCGATGAAGTGCAGTGCGGTCTGGGGCGGACTGGAAAATTATGGGCTTGTGAACACTGGGCTGTTAAACCCGACCTGTTGACTACGGCCAAGGGCCTGGGTGGCGGCCTGCCCATCGGCGCCCTGGTGGCGAATCAAGCATGCGGCGAAATTCTGCAGCCGGGAGACCATGCTTCCACTTTTGGCGGCAACCCGGTCACCTGCAGCGCCGCCCTGGCGGTATTAAACCAGGTCCGGGAGGAAATGTTTTTGGAGGCAGTCCGGGAGAGAGGCCTGGCTTTAGAAGAAAGGCTGTTTAAGATGGCTGCAGATTATCCCGAACTGGTCAAAGAGGCCAGGGGGATGGGCCTGATCCGGGGTCTGCAGCTAAATAAGACGGAGGCAAAAAAGATCCAGGGGCGCTGTACCGAAAAAGGCCTCCTGATCAATGCCATCGGCGATGATCTGATCCGGTTCCTGCCACCTTTAAATATTAAAGCAGAGGAGCTTGAAGAGGGTTTAAAAATTGTCGAAGCGGTTTTGAAGGAGATCCATGCTGAAGAGCATCTGTAAATCAACGGGTTGATTGAACTTAAAGGAGGAAGTTGTTTATGACGAGTGAAAAAGTAGTACTGGCCTATTCCGGGGGGCTTGACACTTCGGTTATCGTTAAATGGCTCCAGGAAAAATACGGTTACGAGATTGTGGCCGTAACCGGAGATGTTGGCCAGGGCGATAGTGAGCTGGAGGGCCTCGAAGAAAAAGCGATCAAAACCGGAGCTTCGGAAATTTTTATTGAAGACATCCGGGAGGAACTGGTTACCGATTATATTTTCCCCATGGTCCAGTCCGGGGCTGTTTATGAGGGAAAGTACCTGCTGGGGACGGCCATTGCCCGGCCGGTGATCGGCAAAAAACTGGTGGAAATAGCCGAACAGGTGGGAGCGTCGGCTATTGCCCATGGCGCTACCGGCAAAGGTAACGATCAGGTGCGCTTCGAGTTTGCCATTAAGGCCCTTAACCCGCACCTGAAGATCATTGCCCCCTGGCGGGAATGGGAATTTAAATCCAGAAGCGACTGCATCAATTATGCCTGCGAAAAAAATATTCCCATCCCGGTCACGGCGGAAAAGCCCTACAGTATCGACCGCAACCTTTGGCATATCAGTTTTGAAGGAGGCATTTTAGAAGATCCGGCCCGGGAGCCTAACCGGGACATGTTCCGCCTGACCTGCGATCCCCAGGAAGCTCCCGATGAGCCGGAATCGCTTTCCATTAGCTTTGACAAGGGGATTCCTTATGCTTTAAACGGTGAAAAATACGGGCCCCTGGAACTGGTCCTGGAATTGAACCGTATTGCGGGCCGGCACGGGATCGGGCGGGTCGACCTGGTGGAAAACAGACTCCTGGGCATGAAGTCGCGCGGGATCTATGAAACACCCGGCGGCACCATCCTCTGCTTTGCCCACCGGGAACTGGAGCAGTATACTTTAGATCGGGAAACTTACCATTACAAAGAGAATATCGCTTTAAAGTATGCCGAGCTGATCTATTACGGGTTATGGTTTACTCCGCTCCGGGAAGCGCTGGACGGTTTTATCCGCACCACCCAGGAAACCGTAACGGGCACTATTGACATGAAACTCTACAAGGGTAATATTATAGTCAAAGGCAGGACCTCTCCGTATACATTGTACAATCCGGACATGGCTACATTTGAAGAAGACGAGCTCTTTAATCAAAAGGATGCCCAGGGCTTTATTAACCTCTATGGCCTGCCGCTGACGATCAAAGGTTTGATGGACAAAAAAAAGCAGATCAAGATCAGTTCCCGGGAGGTGGCTAAAAGCTGAAAAAACCATGGCAGGGACGTTTTGACAAAGACACCGCAACAGCGGTGCTGCATTTTACTGCCTCGCTGCCCTTTGACCGGCGCCTGGCCCTGGTGGACCTCAGAGGCAGTATCGCCCACGTTAAGATGCTGGCCGACCGAAGTATACTTGCTCACGAAGAGGCGGAAACAATCAGGGGCGGGCTGGAAGAAATCAGGGAAGAAGTAGAAAAAGATCTATTCCCTTACGACCTTGATTTTGAAGATATTCATATGAATATTGAAAAGAGGCTCACTGAAAAAATCGGTCCTGTCGGCGGCAAACTGCATACCGGCCGCAGCCGCAATGACCAGGTGGCCTTAGATACCCACCTCTACATGAAAGATGAAATCATGGTAATCGATAATTTATTAAGGCGGCTGCAGGAAACCATTCTCAACCTGGCTGAGCGTTTCCAGGGAATACTGATGCCCGGTTATACCCATCTGCAGAGGGCCCAGCCGATTCTGCTTTCTCATCACCTCCTGGCCTACTTCTGGATGCTGCAGCGGGACCGGGAAAGGCTGGAAGGGGTTTTGAAGCGCACCGACCTGATGCCCCTGGGCGCCGGGGCTATCGCCGGGACTGGTTTTGACATCGACCGCCTCCAGGTAGCCGATCAACTGGGTTTTTCCAGCCTGTACGAAAATAGTGTCGATGCGGTAAGCGACCGGGACTATATTATCGAATTTCTTTCCTTTTCCGCAATCTTAATGATGCACCTCAGCCGTTTGTGCGAAGAATTGATTAACTGGTCTTCGGCGGAATTTGGGTTTATCGAATTGGACGATGCCTACACGACTGGAAGCAGTATGATGCCGCAGAAAAAAAACCCCGATCTGGCCGAGCTGGCCCGGGGCAAGACGGGAAGGGTTTATGGAAGCCTGTTTGCGATCCTCACGGTTATGAAGGGCCTGCCCCTGGCCTATAACAAGGATATGCAGGAAGATAAGGAAGGTCTTTTTGATACCATGGACACTTTAAAAGGTCTTTTGCCCCTGCTGGCCGAGATGCTCGATACAATAACTGTGAATCATTCCTGCCTGAATGAAGCCGTAGATGACGATTATTTGTGCGCTACTGACCTGGCCGATTTTTTGGTCAAAAACGGGTTGAGTTTCAGGGAGGCCCACCATGTGGTGGGCGGCCTCATTGCCTACTGCCGGAAAGAAGAGAAGCGCTTGCGGGAGCTTGATCCTGACACCCGGGGCCGGTTTCACTCCGCCCTGGCCGGAGAAATTTCACCTTTGCTGGATCCGGTCAAAGTGGTTGAAGCCCGCCGCAGCCGGGGTGGGACCGCTCCATCAGCGGTCAAGTCCCAGCTCGAGCTGGCCTGGAAAGTTTTGAAATAAGCGCTTTTAAGGAAAATTTGACAGCAGAGTTTTTAATACCCGATACTTTCATGAAGACACCACGAGTTTTCCGGGGCACGATTAAGCGTGCCCCGGTTTATGTCTGCTCTTTTATGCCCGGTCCTTTCGGTTATGATTAAAAAATAAGGGGGTAGGCCCTGGTCAGATCCAGCTCGGAAAACAGGTGGGCCAACCGGGGCAGCGTGGTTATTTCCCTGGCCTTTAGTTCCTTCAGCAGTTTCAGAAACAGGGAGGCTGTAATGCGGGCATCGGAGAGGGCATTGTGCCTGCCTTCCAAACTGAAACCAAAGCGGGAAGAAAGATTTTCCAGGGAGTAGTCCTCCAGGTGATAGTAGAGGGCGGAAGTGAGCAAAACTGTGTCTAGAACCGGGTTTACGATCCGGTCTCCGGTAGCCTGGCCCAGTTTGAGGTTTATAAAAGCGATGTCAAAAGGAGCGTTATGGGCGACCAGGATGCGCGGACCGCAAAATTTCAGGAAGTCCAGGATAACCGGCAAAATCTGCGGCTTATCCTGCAGCATTTCGTCGTTGATTCCCGTTATTTTTTCTGATTTGGCCGAAACGGGCCGCCTCGGGTTGACGAGACGGTAAAAGACAGGCTGCTTAAGGATCTGGCCGTGTTCCAGGATTACCGCGCCCAGAGAGATAATTTCATCTCCCCTGAAGGGCCGAAGACCCGTTGTTTCGGTGTCAAAAACCACGTACGAGGTTTTCATTAAATCCTGTTCCCAGTCAACCTGCTCTTTGATTTCTTTTGTCAGCCCGGAGAGTTCCCGAAACAGCCCCGGATTCTTTTCAATCGGTTCCGGTTTATTATTATTGGGCAGCAGGCGATCCATGATGGTTCCCGGTTGTCTCTCGCCGGTCGGGGCTTGTTGTGCTTTGGCTTCCCGGTTTAAAAGGTGATAATCCGGTTCGTAAAATGTTTTCTTTTTCATATTTTCCTTTCTGCTTTTAGGCTTTTTGGGCATGGAAAGCATGGGATATAAGTGACTGCAGCCTGTTTACCATGAGCAGCGATTCTTTAAGGAGGCTTTTTTCTTTTTTAGTCAACTGGTCCAGGTTTATATGGTTATCCGGTTCCTGGCCCAGCCTCATTTTATGCATGGCCGCGCGAATCCGAAACATCATCAGCGATTCATAAGCTGCTTCAATATACTCGGCATCATCAGGCTTGAAAACGCCGCGCTCTTTAAGCCTGAAGAGCCTTTCTAAGCTATTGGTTTCCCTGATTCCTTCCCGTAAAGCAAGCAGGCGGAGGCCGTCTACCATGTGGACCATTACCGCTCTTTTCAGATCTATCTCCCGGCGCCCTGATTCTGCTTTCTCAGTAATGAACCGGCCAAACATATCTAAGGGCGCCCGGTGTTTAAGGTCGTCTTCGGTCATAAACAGCAGGGCATGTTTTGCTTCCCGGAAAAGACGGGTGGTGTAATCTTTTAACCGGCTGGACAAATTTTCATCACCGGAAACATAACGGAAGTCAAGAAAGATGGTCATACTGCGGATATGTTCGGGATCGAGATTGTTTACCCAGCGCTCAAGATTATTTTTCCAGCCGGAAAGGGGGCGGCACCAGTGGGGATTATCGGCCATGACTTCCCCTCTGCAGCGGCGGAAACCGCAATTCTCCAGTTCTCTTACAATGATCCGGCCCAGGTTTAGAAAGTAGGAGGCCGCGGTTTCTTCACTGCCTTGCGGCGGATCGGCATAGATTATTCCGTTGTCCTGGTCGGTGCGGACAAATTGTTCTTTACGGCCCGCGCTGCCCATATTAATAAAGCAGTAATTTGCCGGGGGCCTGCCCAGGCCCAGGGCAGACATTTCCTGTTCGGCTAAAAGGATTAATTTGCGGGTAATCCGGTCGTACAATTCGCTGGTTAGGGCACAAATTTCCGAAGCGTAGGCTCTTTCATTGAAAAGGGCCTGTTTTAAAAGATCAACTTCATTGATTGTTTCGGCGATGCCCCTGAAAGTGTCCCGGTATTCGATCTGCTTAACAATGGACAGGGCCCCGCTTTTGCTGGACTGGATCAAATCCTTGACGGTTACGATGCCGCGCAGGACATCGTATTCGTCGGTTACAACAATGTGCTTGATCTTATGTCTCATCATTAATAAAAGCGCCGTATAGGTGAAATCATCGGGACGGACGGTGATCAGTCCGGATGTCATGACCTGGTGAGCTTTAAGTTCAAGGGTGGGGTTTTCCACGCAGAGGACCTTGGTGACCATATCTTTTTCCGTGATGATGCCGGTTGGCTTATTGTTAAAACCTTTAACAACTACGGAGCTGACCCTGGCCTCATTCATTTTTCTGGCTACATCACAAATATTATCCATCGGCAGGCAGGTGACCACTTGTTTAACAGCTATGTGGTCTATTTTTTGCCGCAGGGTATTTTTTTCAAACAGCTGAGGGCTGTCTTGTTCGGAGCTAATGGTTTTGTAAAGTTCCTTTAATCGGGAGGCCAGGTCCTTGGTGAAGTGATCGGCAAATTTCTCGCTGCTGGTTAGCGCCTTATGAAAGTCCTGCTGTTTAATGATCAGGCAGGTCAAATCCTGAGCGGCAACCATAGAAACCGGGTAGGGTTCGTCAGAAAGCAGTCCGGTAACCCCAAAAAAATCCCCTCTGTCCCTCACAGTGGTTACAGTTTCGCTGTTTCTCTGCCCGGCTATGGCCCGGGCCTGGCCCTGCAAGATTAAAAAGAGGGTTTCTTTGGACCGCTCGCCCATCCGGAAAATATAGCTGCCTTCGGGGTAGTGGGCGATTTTTGCTCCCGTAATAAGCTCTTCTATTATGTTGTCACTTAAAAAATTAAAGGGGGTGATCGTTTTCAGCAGGGCCCTTAATTCTTGTTTCCTGTATTTAGGGGCAGTAGTCATGGCTTTACGCTCCGGGTTATTTTTAGCCAAGTTCTGATCTAAATTATAACCTGCGCCCGGCAATGAGGCAATAAAAGCGGAGCCTGGTAAACAAAGGCTCCGCTTCAAGTAGATATGGGCATAGATGCGGGCAGGGGCGGGGTTTGAACCTGTTTAATTATTCTAGGCCCTGCGTTTTTTTCTCTTCTTCTTCGCGCAGCATCCGGCGCAGAACTTTACCGATCATTGTCTTGGGCAGTTCAGCCCTGAATTCTACCAGCTTGGGAACCTTGTAAGGGGCCAGGTATTCTTTGCAATAATCAACCACTTCATCTTCGGTCATTGACTCGTCTTCTTTAAGGACGATATAAGCCTTGAGGGTTTCGCCCCGGTAGGGATCCCTGATGCCGGCCACCGCAGCTTCCATAATTTTCGGATGGGCGTAGAGCACTTCTTCAATGTCGCGGGGATAAATATTGAACCCCCCGGCGATGACCATGTCTTTTTTGCGGTCGACTATATAAGCATAGCCGTCTTCATCGGCCCTGGCGATATCACCGGTATAGAACCAGCCGTTACGCAGGCTCTGCTCTGTTTCTTCGGGCATATTCAGATAACCCTCCATAACCTGGGGTCCGCGGATACAGAGTTCGCCCACTTCGCCGATGGGCAGTTCCTTTTCGCCGGTCTCGACATCGACAATTTTGTATTCGGTGTCGGGCATAGGCAGGCCGATACTGCCCGGCTTGTTTTTGCCGTAAACCGGGTTGGCGTGGGTAACCGGTGAGGTTTCAGAAAGGCCGTAACCTTCTACCAGCTTGCCGCCGGTATTATTTTCAAACTCCTGCTGGACTTCTACAGGCAGGGGGGCGGCGCCGCTAATGCAGATCCGGATTGACTTAAGATCATATTCATCAAGGTTAGGGGCATTGTTAATGGCCACATAAATAGTGGGGACGCCGGGAAAGAGAGTCGGTTTCTGCTT
>Ga0207421_10000864_pt1 | contig 39521 bp, 38 predicted proteins | sample SodLakKL_010_SED_4_FD_187542 | JGI IMG/M metagenome (GOLD analysis project Ga0207421, IMG submission 187542) | Alkaline sediment microbial communities from Lake Tanatar, Kulunda Steppe, Russia - 8KL_010_SED (SPAdes) (version 2) | ecosystem: Environmental > Aquatic > Non-marine Saline and...
GGCGTGACGCCACGGCTCGCCCGGAACATGCTCGTGGAAGGGTTTTTCGTCCCCGTCCTCGAGGAAGTCGCCGTCGACGAACTGCGTGAGGACCTCGAGACGCTTATTCACGAGCGGTTGACGGCCTGAGATCGAGTACGGACATCGGCTTTTGAGTTGATCTCGACCGACTGCCGTTTCGCCACCCGACAGCCGTGGTGTGGGCAACTTGAAGACTCAGCGAGACGTTCACAGTCGAGTTGCCACGGTGTATTGTGGACGGTGTGATGTTGCTGTAGACCTGGTTTCGAAAGTGGTCACATAGACGGGGCGAGTTGCCAATCCGTACGGTCGTCCACCCCACACAGTCAACCGGAACTGGACAATACGACTGACTGCATACCGAGTGAAGTACCGCAAGAGATACTGCTCTCCATCTGAGAGGATGGAACCAATGAACACGCATCTTCAAATGGAGTTTGATCATTGGGACGAGTTTCCGGAACAGGGACAGGACTTTTGCACCCCGCATGCCCTCGTCGAACGGTTTCTGGAGGCGTACACCGAACCCGGCGAACGCGTGCTGGATATCTTTGCCGGTTTCGGCACGACGCTCTCCGTCGCAGACCGTCTCGATCGGATACCGTTCGGCATCGAGTACGAACCTGATCGTGTGGAGATGATTCGAGAGCACATCTCCCACCCAGCGAATATTCGACAGGGAGACGCACTCGAACTCGAGCCATCGTGGTTCCCGGATGTCGACTGTTGTTTCACCTCCCCACCGTTCATGGAACGACGAGACGAGCGAAACCCGTTCCGGAACTACCAGGGCCAAAGCACGTACGACGACTATCTCGAAGATATCGAATCCGCATTCACCAACCTCGACACCGTTCTCGCACCGGGTGGCCACGTGATCATCGACATAGCGAACATGAAACATCGAGGTCGCGTCACGACCCTGGCCTGGGACGTGGCCGACCGAGTGTCGAACGTTTTTGACTTCGAAGGCGAAACCGTCGTCACCTGGACACCGGACCACGGTGACAGTGACACCGAAGAGTCCGGATACGGATACGGCTACGACCACTCCTACTGCCTCACCTTCAGGAAGTCCGCCTGACGTGGGCCGACCAGCTGTGATCACTCACGCGCTGATCTTCGCCGGCAGTGACAGCAATTTCTCTCCAGCTGAGTCGCTCAGTCAGCGAGCTCTGCCGCGAAGAACATCCAGTGTTCGTCGTTGTTCACTTCCCACTCGTCGAAAATCGTGAAACCGGCGTTCCGCAGCTGGTCTCGCGTCGTGTCCGCTCCGGCCATACTCCACTGCATCTCGACACCGGTGTCGAGCCAGTCCGGATTGGCCCCTGTCCACTCCGCCGGACTTTCGGTCAAAAGAAGCCGCCCGCCTGGGCGCAACGTCCGAGCGAACTCGGTAATGACGGTCTGGTGGGCGTCCAACGGAACGTGAATCAGTGTGTGGTATGCAGTGACGGCATCGAATACACCGTCCGCGACTGGAAGCTGCGTGAGGTCTCCCTGCACGAGGCGTCCCCCGGGGACGTTTGCTGTAGCTAACCGGAGTTGCTTCCTGGAGAGGTCGAGCCCCACAGCGGTTGCTACTTCGTCCAGGTGACGGAACACGGGGACCCCCTGACCACACCCGGCGTCGAGTATCGTTGCCGACGATGAGAGCGGATCCAGAAACGCCGCGAGGATGTCCATATCCTGTCCGCTTTCGGAGCGTACCGAGGCATACGTCTCTGCCACTTCGTCGTAGGCCTGCCGAACGTCGTTCCGCCTGGTCATCGCATCGGAACTCAACCTGTATACAGTTAAGCATGTCCTCGGATGCTGTGCCCGAGTTCTCCACCAAGAATCGATGAGATACCGCTACAGATCACTGTATCACGAGTCCCGGAAATCCCACGGGCTCACCGCTGAACCCACGGGAGGCCGTCAGCCGATCACGCAAGGCATACGAGTCGTGGCGCCGAACGCGAGCTATGAGCGACGAGACCACGGAGGCGAACGTGGATCCGGACCAGTACAGGGCCGAACTCGAGGCGAAACGCCGCGAAAAGGACGCGTTCTTCGCCGACCATCCCCAGTCGCCGATCCCCCCCGAGGAACGGGAGGAGTTTTCGGGACTCGAGTACTTCCCACCTGACCTCCAGTACCGGGTGACGGCGACGGTTTCCCTCGAGCCCGATCCCGAAGCCGACCCCGTGGCGATGGACACCACCGCGGGCCGCGAAATGCGCTATCTCCGGGTGGCGAAACTGGTATTCGACCTCGAGCGCGAGGATCCGGATCTCGAGGGCGGCCGGTACGGGCTGGCAGCCTACAGCCAGGAGGCTGCGACGGATACGCTGTTCGTCCCGTTCCGGGACAAGACGACGGGCCAGGGGAGTTACCGCGGCGGTCGGTACATGGAACTCGAAGTCGATGGCGACCTCGAGGACGGCCAGGCGCTCCTCGTGGACTTCAACCTGGCGTACTCGCCGTTCTGTGCGTTCAGCGAGACGTTCGACTGTCCGCTTCCACCCGAGGCAAACTGGCTCGAGGTGGCGATCCCGGCGGGTGAGAAAGCGCCCTAACCTGTACCAAGTGATGACTTCGAGGTATGACGTACAATAATACAAAAAGCATATCGAATCACTTCAAAACTCGAAGTGAAAGCAGTGCGTGAGGTGTCACCTCGAGGCGTCCAAAAGAGTCTGGAAAACCGGAACCACCCGCGATACTCGAGGGGTTCGAACCGACTCGAACGACGGGATGACGATAAATACTGGAGTCGCGGCCCGTGCTCGAGCACGCGACCTACGGGGCGACGCCGACCGTCAACAGCGTCCCGTACTCCCGGTAGCGTTCGACCATCGCCTCGCGTGTGTCCCAGTCCTCCGTGGGAAAGGCCTCCGCGTCGGGGATCTCGGTCTCGAGATCCGGAATTGTGTCCTGCTCGGCGACGTGCAGGCCGGCCTCCAGGAACGCCTCGCGGTACTGGGCCCGATTCCAGCGGGTCATCTCGACGGAGATGTTCTCTTGCCAGTCGTGGGAGTGGACGTTCTCCTCGTAGTAGTTCACGGCGCAGTAGAACGTTCCCCCGGGACGGAGGACGCGAGCGACCTCCTCGAGGGTCCGGTGGGGATCGGCGGCGTAATAGAACGCCTCCATCGTCCAGACGTGGTCGACGCTGTCGGTCTCGAACGGCAGGAAGCCGAAATCGCCCACGACGTAGCCGACCTGGGGATCGTCGGTGTACTTCGTGGCGTTCTGTGCCATCTCGGGGGACCCATCGAGGCCGTAAACGCGACCGGCCCCCTTGGTATCCCGCAGCGCGCGCCCGGCGTAGCCGCTGCCACACCCGAGGTCCAGAACGGTGTCGCCGGCCTCGACTGGCATCCGTGCAAGCGCGTGCCTGGCGGTGTGCCAGTGTCGAGTCTCCATTCCCTTATCCCGGCCGTCGGCAGCCCACTCGTCAAATTCCTCGCGAACGCTCATGATGGCCTCGAGGGACGGCCGGGACTAAACCGATTCGTTCCTCGGTGACCGTCGCGCTCGCTAGACCGATGGCTTCTTTAGGCCACCCTAAAAAGATGGAGTTGGAGGCTTTAGGCCAGCCAAAATCCGTGGGTATCGGGTTTGTCTGGTTCCCAGAGCTTCTGCATTCGATTACATCCCTCCAACATCTCGAGAACCTTCGAAAGGTATTAATGTTTTAGGCCGACCTAAAACTAGGTATGGGATCAGATCCACATCGGAATCGACAACGAACGACTGGCCGTCGCCGCTTTATTGCGGGATCCACGCTCGCCCTCACCGGCGGTGCCGCGTTGGCGGGCTGTCTCGGCGACGGCGATGACGGAGACGCGGGAGACCATGGAGCGGACGGCGACGGTGGCGTCGACGACGACATCGGCGACGAGTACGAGCACGTCACGTCGGAAGGCACCTCCTGGGACGATCTTCCACCGCTCGAGGGCGAACTCGAGATTTACTCCGGCCGAACTGAAGACCAGATCCTGCCAGTGATCGAAGAGATCGAAGACCGCTACGACGACTTCGAGGTCAGCACGCGATTCGAGAGCAACGAGGCCCTGATCAGCCTCATCGACGAGGAGGGACAAAATAGTCCGGCGGATCTCCTCTACACCCAGGATTCGGGTTCGCTGGGGGCACTCAAAGAGCGGGGTCGAACCGTCGAATTGACCGAAGATGTGCTGGAGATCGTCCCCGAAAACTGGCGGGATCCCGACGGCACGTGGGTTGGCGTTTCCGGCCGCGTGATGTCGGTCCTCTACAATACCGACAACTACGACGCGGACGACCTCCCCGTCGACATCTTCGAATACCCCCAAGACGAGCGCTTCGAAGACGATATGGCCTGGCGCGTCGACTCCGGCTCGTTCCTCTCGTTCATTCGTGCGATGATGATCGAACACGGCGAAGACACCACCCGTGAGTTCATCGAGGACATGGAAGCCAGTGGCATCACGAACCACGAAGGCGGGTCGACGACGCCCGAGGCCGTCGCCGCCGGCGAGGTCTCGATCGGGTTTACCAACCACTACTACGGCGGGCGAACCCTCGACGATCAGCCGGAGGCACCCATGGCCGTTCACTTCACCGAGAACGACCTCGGGTCGCTGTTCAACGTTTCCGGCGTCGCCGTGCTCGACTCGAGCGACGAACGGGACCTGGCACGGAACTTTACCCGGCACCTGCTCAGCACGGAGGGCCAGGAGTTCTTCGTCGAAACGAACCGGGAGTATGCAGTCATTCCCGGCGTGGAGTACGGCTTCGACGCCGTCCCACCGATCGACGAGATCGAGTACCCCGAGTTCGATCTCAACCAGCTCTCGGACGTCGAACCAGCCGTCGACTTGCTGCGGGAGGTCGGCTACCGCTAGCGTCGTCGATGTAGGAAGGCCTAAAAGCGACTCTCGATTACCACCGTCTAGACACCCCTGAATGGAGACCGAAAGCCGCGGTTCGGCCGACGATGGTTCAGCCGTCGGCGACGCCAGACCGGTCGGATTGATCATGTTGAGCGGTGCCATCGCGGCTGCCGTAGTGTTCCCGCTGACGTGGCTCTTGATCCGAGCCGCCGAAGTGGACGCCGAACGGGCGTTCGGTATCGTCGTCCGCCAGCGCAACCTCGAGATCACGCTCAACAGTCTCACGCTGATGGGCAGCGTCACCGTACTCTCCGTCCTGATCGGGGTCCCTCTCGCCGTACTGACCGTCCAGACGGACCTCCCATATCGGCGGTTCTGGACCATCGTCATCGCGTTACCGCTTGCGATCCCGAGCTATATCGGGGCCTTCGCGTTCGTGTCGGTGTTTCGGCCGCGCGGAATCATCCAGTCCTGGATCGAGCCGCTTGGGGTCACTGAACTCCCCTCGATCTACGGGCTGCACGGGGCGATACTCGTCATCACTCTCTACACCTATCCCTACGTGTTCATCACCACGCGAGCGGCCCTCAAATCGTTCGACACGTCCCTCCTGGACGCCGCCGTCACCCTCAAACACACCCGCTGGGAGGCGTTCAAGCGTGTAACGGTACCCCAGATATGGCCGGCGGTCACCGCCGGGGCACTCCTGGTCGCCCTCTACGCTGTCTCTGACTTCGGGACTCCCGCATTCCTCCAGGCAGAGGTGTTTACCCGCCAGATCTACCTCGAGCATCGCTCACTCGGGGGCACCCATTACGCGGCGTTCCTCTCGTTACAACTCGTTGCCATCACGATGGTCATCATCGCCCTCGAGTCCCGAATCAGCGGCAACGAAACCCTCTACACGGGGCAGACGGCCAAACACGACAGCAAGCCGTTCAGACTGGGTCGGTGGAAGTGGCCAGCGACGGCAGCCTGTGGCCTGTTAGGGTTCGTGACGCTCGTGCTACCGATTCTGATCTACACTCACTGGTTGATCACGGTCGACACCGATCGCGCCGGGACGTTCGATTTCGAACTCATCTACGCCGTGAACTCCATCGGCGTCGCGGGGGTCGCCGCAATAGTCGCCACACTGCTCGCCCTGCCCGTGGCGTATCTGGCCGCCCGTCATCACTCACCCCTGACCTGGCTCTTCGAGCGGGCCACCTACATCGGCTTTGCCGTCCCCGGGATCGTTATCGGGCTGGCACTGGTGTTTTTCGGCGCGAACTACGGCGGCATCTTCTACCAGTCGATTCCGATCCTGGTGTTCGCGTACGTCGTCAGGTTTATGCCACAGTCCGTCGGTTCGACACGCACCTCGGTGTTACAGGTCGATCCGAAACTCACAGAAGCCGCGCGAACGCTCGGGCGAGACACCACGGACACCTTCCGGACCGTGACGCTCCCGCTCATTGCCCCCGGTCTCGCGGCGGGAGCTGCACTCGTATTTCTCACGACGATGAAGGAACTCCCCGCGACGTTGCTGCTGCGGCCGACCGGATTCGAGACGCTCGTCACGAGAATCTGGGCCGCAGAGAGCGCCGCCGTCTACGGACAGGCGGCCATTCCCGCCCTGATTCTGATCGTCGTCTCCGGTCTCTCGATGGTGGTTATCCTGCGACAGGAAGACCTGTGAACCGCCGGGATGGGTCGGTGGCACGTCGAACCCGTTCGTCGTGGCGACACACATCCGCACTCTTAAGTCGATCCCGCAATTTGTTCCGTCCAATATGGAGTACGCACTCGAGATCGACGGGACGCCCGAAGTCGTCCCAGGGGGAACGGGCATTCTCCTCCTGCATCCCTCGACAGGCGAGACCGACCGCATCGACACCGACTTTCTCAAAACCGACACCGACTCCTTTCTCGTCGTCTCGACGCGCACCACGGCCCGCGAAGTCACCCAGAAACTCGAGTACTACGACGTCGACGAATCCCGCGCCGTCATCCTCGACACCCTGAGCATCGAACGCGGCTACTCCAGGCGCGCGGGTGAAAACGTCCACTACGTCGCCGCTCCCGACGACGTCGACGGCATCGTTCACCAGGTCGAACGCTTCCTCGAGAACCACGACGGAAAGGTCAGGATCAGCTTCGACTCGGTGACCGAACTCGCCTACTACGCCGGCGAGGACGAGGCCCTCGAGACGATGGAACGCATCGTGGAGTTGCTCGAAGCCCACGACGCCGTCGGCCTCTTTCATCTCTCCGAAGAGGTCCACGACGCCGAGGTCGTCGAGCAGTTCCGCTCACTGTTCGCCGGCGTCGTCGACCTGGACGCAGACGGCAACGTCTCGAGTCAGTTCTGAGCCAGGGCCACCCCGGCCGATCCGACCGCCACTCATACGGATTAGTGTCACCCCTCGAGCGCCCCGAACGTCTTCTCCGCCCACCGGACGGCGAACTCGGGGCCGTGATCACGGTACGACTCGGTGTCAAGCGCCGCGAACGGCGCGGGCAGTTCGATGGCGTGTTTGATGCCCGCACAGGCCAACTCCGTCGCGTCCGCAAAGTCCGTTTCCCCCCGAGCGACGGCCCCCGGGAGCCCAGAGACGCGACCCCCGAGACGGTCACCAGCGTCCTGCCAGGCAGCATCGAGGTCGGGCTCCTCCTCGAGCCACCCGGCGAAGACATCCCGGGTTCGGAGACCGATCCACCCGTCGTACAGCCCGGCAGCGATCTGGTAGGTGGCGTTGGAGTCGACGGGAACCACGGCGTCGAGGTCCCGGTAGGCACCCTCAAAGAACCCCAGGAAGTGTTCGGGCACCCCGAGGCCCACCTCGACGAGGGCCTCGGCCAACAGGAAGTCCAAAAATGAGTCGGGCGAACCCTGGACGCGGCTCTTGACCAATACGACGGGTGGGTCGGTCTGTCGCGTCCACGCGATGGACCCGTCCCCAGGCATGCCGATCGTAAAGTCCGGCCCGGCGTAACGGGCAAGCAACTGCGGGGCATCCGGTGGCAGCCACTCAGTCGGGTAGGTCGCCGGTTCGAGGGAGTCGACGAGCAGGCCCAGCTCCTCGGCCTGGGCCGGCGGCAAGGTCTCGAAATCCCGGCCGGCCTCGAGGACGAGTGTGTCGGGTGCGTGGGTCGCTCGCACGCGTTCGACTGGCCCAGCGAGGGAGCGTTCCTCGAACATTGGGGTCAGGCCGCGACGATCGACTGGGCAATCAACAGGACCGACAGCAGCGCCGAGATGGCGATCGTGCCGACCACGACCTTCGTTGCAGTACTCATGGTCGAATCTGGTCAGTCCGGCCGCTTAAATCCATCTGTGTGCCCTGGCGGGGTCCCAGAGCGGAGGCTCGGATGCGGGATCTATCGGTTGTAGACGGGTTGGCACACTCGAGCGAGCGTGGCTTTCGTCTCCCCCACTATCACGAATCCCACGAGTCACGAGCACGCTGTGAGACCACAAAGTATATTCCCCACACGGGTCACGCATCGGGTAGGTAGGTGGACAGCGGGTAGGGGTACTCGCGGTTCTGTCCACCGATTTATTTCACCCAGAGAGCGATCTGGGCGCGCTGACGCCTCGAACGCAGAGCCGGTGGCGGCCTGGCCGTTCCACACCGGTCACTCGAGGTTCGTCTCGGATGCGGTCGTCCCGGTGTCCGGAACTCGAGAGACCACATCGAGAAAGGAGCGACGTGGTTTCAAAGACCCCGTGAACCAACAGCGCCCATCGACGGCTCCCCCAGACCGGAAGCCACCTTGGGGAATGTGACGGCGATTGCAAATCAGCCGAATGGGCCGCCGCCCATGCCGCCACCGCCCTGCTGTTGCATCTGCTGCATCATCCGTTGCATCTCCTTATCCGAGCCCATCCCCTGGAACTGCTTTAGGGTCTTCTCCATCATCTTGTACTGCTGGAGCAGTTCCCGGACGCTCTCTTCGCTCGTGCCCGAACCGCGAGCAATGCGGCGAATCTGGCTCGCCCCGATCGCTCGCGGGTACTCCATCTCTGCCTCCGTCATCGAATCCATGATGACCTCGAAGGTCCGCATCCGGTCCTGGGTGACGTCCATCGCGTCGTCGGGCAACTGGTCTTTGATCCCACCACCAAAGCCGGGAATCATGTCCAGCACCTGATCGAGCGGCCCCATGTTGTTCATCGCCTCCATCTGCTTTTGCATGTCTTTCAGGGTGAACTGCCCCTCGAGCATGTCCTCGGGGTCCCAGTCTTCCTCTTCGACGCCCGTCTGCTCCATCGCGCGCTCGACGCGCTCGGTTAGCTGGGCGAGGTCGCCCATCCCGAGGAGCCGGGAGATGAAGCCGTTGGGTTCGAAGCGCTCGATGTCTTGAACCTCCTCGCCGGTCCCGAGGAACGCGATCGAGGAATCCGTCTGGTCGACGGCCGTCAGCGCGCCCCCACCCTTTGCCGTCCCGTCGAGTTTCGTGATGGCGACGCCGTCGATGCCGACGGACTCGTCGAACTGCTGGGCCTGGTCTTTTGCACCCTGGCCGATCGCGGCGTCGAGCACGAGCAACCCCACGTCGGGATCGACGGTCTCTTCGATCTGCTCGATTTCGTCGATCAGGTCGGCCTCGAGGGCGTGGCGACCGGCAGTGTCGACGATGTGGACGTCGGCCTCGCTCGTCTCCTCGAGGCCTGTGCGAGCGATTTCGACGGGATCGTCGGCCTCGGGGTCGCCGTAGAAGTCGACTTCGGCACGCCGGCACATCTCCTTGGCCTGATCGTAGGCACCGGGTCGGAACGTGTCGGTCTGGATCACGGCAGGCCGGAGCCCCTTCGTCGAGAACCACCAGGCCATCTTCGCGGCGGTGGTCGTCTTCCCCGACCCCTGCAGGCCGGCCAGCAGGATCGTCTGCTCCTCGAGCGGGAGCTCCGTCGATTCCCCGATCAGCTCGACCAGTTCCTCGTAGACGATGTGGAGGACGAAGTCCCGAGCAGGCGTGCCTGCCGGGGGTTCCTCCTCGAGCGAGCGGGATTTGATGTTGTCCGAGAGTTCCATCACCAGCGAGACGTCGACGTCGGCCGACAGCAGCGATCGCTGGATCTCCTTGACGACCTCCTCGACGTCCTCCTCGGAGATGCGTGACTTCCCGCGGAGTTTGTCGAGGGTGCCTCGGAGGGAGCTTCCGAGATCGTCGAGTACCATTTGCCAGTCGGTAGGCGGCGACGCCGTTAAAGCCTTGTCCGTTGGGCCGGTGTCCACCGTGAGCGCGTCGCGACAAACCCTGGACCACCCCGCTGACCGGTTCGGTGGATACTGGCCCAGCCCGTTTTCAACGAGACGGGGCGATCACGGCACACCTTTCCGCCACCAGAACGGACTAATCCGGGAGGCCACTGGGCAGCCTCATGGACGTCATCATCCGGTTGCTGGGCCTACTCGTCCTGCTCGGGGCCGGCACCGGATTACGGCTCCTCGGCGTCCTCGAGGAGACACGAACGGCGAGGCTGAACGCCCTCGCCTACTACGTCGCTCTCCCGGCCCTGCTGTTCGTCGCGACCTACGACCAGCCGATCGGTTCGCTGGTCTCGGTCGCGCTCGCCGGCGGCGTCGTGGTCGTCTTTCTCGCCACTGCCGGCATCGCGTGGGTATTCCACGCGAGGGAGGCCACACCGGCCCGCCGAAGCGTCGCCGTCGTTCAGTCGTACCACGCCAACCTCGGCTACCTTGGGGTGCCGCTGATAGCGGCCACGTTCGACGACGGCGTCACCGCTGCCGCGAGCGTCATCCTCGGCGTCGGAGCCCTCGTTCAGGTCCCACTGACCGTGGCCATCCTCGTCGCTGTCAACGGAACCGAGACGTCGGTCCGAGCCCAGAGTCGGCGACTCCTGGCCAATCCCGTCCTCCTGGCGCTGGTCGCCGGGCTGGGAGTCGGTAGTGCCGAAATCGCCGTCCCGGACACCGCTGTCGCCGGTCTCGACGTGCTTGCCGCTTTCGCCCTCCCGCTCGCCGTCCTCTGCGTCGGCGCCTCTCTTGACCCCGACCTCCCGACGTTCGACCGCCGAGCGACCGGCCGGACGACCGTCCTGAAGATGGCCTGCATGCCCGCTATCGCCTGGGTCGTGTTCGCCACACTCGGGGTCGACGCCGACGCCTTCGTCGCCGCCGTCGTCATGCTCGCGATGCCCACGGCCGTCTCGACGTACGTCTTCTCGAGCGAACTCGGGGGTGACGCCCGTTTCGCCTCGGTCAACGTCTTTGCGACGACGGTCGTCTCGGTGGCCACGCTGGCACTCGTCATCGGAATGCTCGGCTACAGCGGCCCGTGAACCGCGGTCCCCACCGATCGTGGCCGTAGCTTCGGTCGCGGACCACCGGCCTCGAGGGGTAGCTGTGCCCCCTGTAAGGGGTACCCACCTCGAGCAGTAACGGGGCTCTGCCGATCAATGACAGCCAAGTGAACCGCCCCAACGTTTGTTACCCTCCCCACGCTCACCTCCAGTATGCACGTCGGCATCATCGCAGACACACACGACAACATCACGGCCGCCGAGGCCGCAGCCGAGGTCTTTGCCGCCGAAGGCGTCGAAGTCATCGTCCACTGTGGGGACTTCGTGGCCCCACCGAGCCTCGAGCCCTTCGCCGAGTTCGAGGTCCACGGCGTGCTCGGCAACAACGACGGCGAACGCCTGGGGTTGCAGGCCGCGTTCGACGACCTCGAGGGTGAAAGTGAACTCTACGGCCGCTTCGCCGACCTCGAGTTCGACGGCCTCTCGCTGGCGGTCCTCCACGGCGAATCCCTCGCCGAGGTCGCCGCCGTGGCCGAATCAGAGACCTACGACCTCGTCTGTCACGGCCACCATCACGAACGCCGCCTCGAGGAGAACGGTCGAACGACGATCCTCAATCCTGGAGCGCACTTCCCGACGGTCCCCGAGGAGCATCGCACCGTTGCGATTCTCGATACGCGTTCGGAGACGGTCCGGTTTCGGCCGGTCACCGAGTAGCGCGCCTCGAGCCACGAATCTCGTTTTGCAACCAGAGGAGACCGGGACGGGAGCGGTACTGGCGTTTATTGACGACGATGCCAGGTGCGTGGAATGCAGCCGGTCCACGGTCGGTCGGGTCGACGAAAAAAACGGATTCGTTCGATCGGACGGTCGCGGTCAGTAGTACTTCCGGTAGGCGAGGAACAGCCCACCAACGACGGCGACACCTGCGAGGGCGGTCGTGGTGTCGACGCCACCGGGCAGCGTCGAGGAGTCACCCGCTTCTTCTGGGCCCGCCTCCTCGAGGTACGAGCGGACCTCGTCCTCGTCGATCGATGGGAACTCGCGGTCCCACTCACCGGGGAGGTGGACCTCGGTGTCCTCACCGACGGGTTCCTGGGCACGGACCTCGTCCTCGTCAGCGTCCTCGCCGACGAAGTCCTCGACAGTGACGTAGGTCGTCGTCGTGGCGTCTTCAGTCTCGACGTGGACACCCGTCACGGAGAGGCCGTCCTCGGTTTCGAACGGCACACCCTCGAACGACTCCATGTCCTCGAAGGCCATCGCGGCCTCCATCTCGGCCTCTGACTCGGTGACCTCCATCGTCATCCGCGCGAGTTCGAACTCGGCATCGCGGAACTGTTCGATCGGTTCGGCCAGGTCATCCTCGAGCATCGGGTCCTGGGCGATGGCCTGTTCCATCTCGTCTAGGGCCTGCTCGAGCATCGCCTCCTCCTCGGCGTGGAACTCGTAGCCGACCTCGAGTTCGTCGCCGACGGTCTGGGCGTCGAAGCTGAGGCTCGTGTCAGTGGCGAACTCGTCGACGCCGCGCTCCTCGAGTTCGTCGACGTAGGCGGCCCAGTTCTCAGCGTCCGAACTCGCGCTGAACTCCATCTCGGTCTCCTCGGGCGCTTCACGGTAGTACAGTTCCATCTCCGTACTCTGGACCAGATCCGCTGCCTCCTGTGCCTCGAGCATGGTGCGGACCTCGTCGAACTGGTCGGCGATTTCGTCGTCGACGTCGTCAAGCGATTCAGCGATCTCGACGACGCCGAGGACGACCTCGTCGTAGTTGTCGAGAGTGACGTCCCAGTTGGCAGTCACCTCGTCGTCGCTCATCGCCGCGTCGAACTGCATCTCATCGATTTCCAGCGCCATCAACCGGTCAGCGATCGCCTGGGCTTCGTTGGGATCCAACTGGAGTTCGGGGTCCTGCTGGAGTTCCTGGGCGAGTATCGCGTTCAGCTGGTCCTGGACGCCGGTAAAGGTCACCGTGTAGGAGACGTCTGCCGTGCCGGCGACCTCGTCGTAGCTGTGGGATTCGAGGGTGAGGTCGAACTCACCGCCGAGGTTCATTGCAACGGCCTGGAACTGGCGCTCGAGGGCGGCTTCAGCGGCGGCTTCGTCCTCCCAGTCGTCTTGCTGGTAGTCGCTGACTGCTTGGGTCTGGTCGACGTCGAGAGTGTACTCGTCACCGTCCTGGGTCAGCGTCATATCGATGGACTCATCGGGCTGATCCTCGGGGCCCATCGGCATCTCGGCCGTCATGCTCCCCGTCGAGGAGAGCGACGTGGCCGTCGTCTCGGTCGTGGCGTCCATCTCGACGATCTCCTCTTCCTCGACGAAGTTGTCCTCCTCGACGAGGATCGAGAAGTCGATGTCGGCGTAGTAGTTCGACGGCGACTGTTCGACGTCGACGCTCGCGTCGAACTCGTCGAGATCCTCGGTGTCGGTGAACGTCATGTCACCGGAACTCCCCACCCCATCCGGCGTCATGTACATCGAGAGATCACCGGTCACGCCAAGTTCCTCGGCGACGTCTTCGTCCACCTCGTCGAAGTCGGCTCCGTAAAGAACGTGCATCAACCCTGTTTGGGTCTCAAGGCCGAACTCGCCCGCCACGGCCCCAGCATCGTCATCCTCGTGAGCTTCCTCGTAGACGAGGACGGCGTCACCGTCGTCGTGGACGTACACCTCGTCTGCCGCTTCGACGTTCGTCGGTTGCTCCTGTGCCGACTGGAACGCCCCACTCCCGAAGGCGGCAGCGCCCATGCTCGCCACGAGCAGGAGTGCCACCAGGAGTGCACCAATCTGTTGAATACGTATCATACTGTTAGGTAGAAGACTTCGGAAGTATAATAGTTTCTGTGGCCGCGAGTTACCAATTCACATGCCAGTTCGGGCCGACGATCGTCGATAATTCGTCGGGCTTTTGCCTCGCCCCACCCTATTGCAGGTACTCGTGGCCCGCTATCACATCGAAACCTACGGCTGCACCTCCAATCGCGGGGAGAGTCGCGAGATCGAGCGACGGCTCCGTGACGCGGGCCACTACCGGGTCGACGGGCCCGACGCGGCCGACGTGGCGATTCTCAACACCTGTACGGTCGTGGAGAAGACCGAACGCAATATGCTCGACCGGGCAACCGAACTGAGCGAGGCGACGGCGGACCTGTTCGTGACGGGGTGTATGGCGCTGGCACAGGGTGAGGCGTTCGATGGCCTCGAGGCCCAGGTGCTCCACTGGGACGAGGTGCCAACGGCCGTCACCAACGGCGAGTGTCCGACGACGACACCCGACGCCAAACCCGTTCTCGAGGGGGTCATCGGCATCCTGCCGATCGCTCGTGGCTGCATGTCCGACTGCTCATACTGCATCACCAAGCAGGCGACGGGGAAGATCGACTCCCCGCCGATCGCCGAAAACGTCGAGAAGGCCCGTGCGCTCGTTCACGCCGGGGCGAAAGAGCTCCGGATCACGGGTCAGGACACCGGCGTCTACGGCTGGGACACGGGCGAGCGGAGCCTGCATCGGCTGCTCGAGGAGATCTGTGCCATCGATGGCGAGTTCCGCGTCCGCGTCGGCATGGCCAACCCCAAGGGCGTACACGGGATTCGCGAGGAACTGGCCGCGGTCTTCGCAGCGAACGACGAACTCTACAACTTCCTGCACGCACCCGTCCAATCCGGCAGTGACGACGTGCTGGGAGACATGCGACGACAGCATCAGGTCGAGGAGTACCTCGAGGTCGTGGAGGCCTTCGATTCGGCCCTCCCGTACTGGACGCTCTCGACGGACTTCATCGTGGGCTTTCCCACTGAGACCGACCACGACCACGAACAGTCGATGGCGCTCATTCGGGAGACGCGTCCGGAAAAGCTCAACGTCACCCGGTTCTCGAAGCGGCCGGGCACCGACGCTGCCGACATGAAGGGGCTCGGAGGCACCGTCAAGAAGGAGCGCTCGAAGGCGATGTCCGAGCTCAAGATGCAGGTCGTCGGCCAGGCCTACGAATCGATGGTCGGTGAGACCCGCGAGGACGTGCTCGTGGTCGAGCAGGGCACCGGCGACTCCGTCAAGTGTCGCGACGGAGCCTACCGGCAGTTGATCGTGCGAAACGCCAGTGAGCACGGACTCGAACCGGGGCAGTTCATCGACTGTGAGATCACGAGTGCGAACACGGTGTACGCGTTCGCCGAGCCGGTATGAATCGCGAGTGAACCCGAGACGTCGCTGTACCTAACGCGCTCGATCGAATCGCACCGCCTCGTCCTCACCAGTGGCTCTTGCCCCGTCTTGGGCTGCAAATGCCTCGTGCAGGAGATCGTAGGTCTCCTCGAGCGCTTCTACGATGACGGTCGTCTCGCTCAGGACGGGCATGAAGTTCGTATCACCCTGATATCGGGGCACGATGTGGGTGTGCAAGTGATCGTCGATGGAACCACCGGCCCCGTCACCCAGGTTCAAGCCGGCATTGAAGCCGTCGGGGTCGACGGCAGCGGCGAGCGCGTCGAACGTTCGTTGTTTCAGTCTGGCGTGTCCGAGCAGGGTCTCGGCATCGAGGTCCCGGTAGTCACCGGTGTGCTCGAACGGGATCACCATCACGTGACCGGGATTGTACGGCGCGTTGTTCAACAGTACGAACGCGTATTCGTTTCGGGCAACGAGCAGGTTCGCCCGATCCGCAGCCCAGGTGGGCAACTCACAGAAGACGCACTCCTCGACGCCGGGGTTCTTGTCCTCTCGTCTGATCCACTCGATACGCCACGGTGCGAACACCTGCTCCATGAGTATGCACAGACACGACTCGGGCAAAGACCCACCGGGTTCGGGCGCGGGGCTCGAGCGCACTCGCCTATCACGTCAAACAGTAATCCAAACTAACGAAACTGTCACGTCATTCGAAATGTGCCGAAATAATCCATAAGATCGGTCAATAAACCGTCTAAAACCCTCACACACGTCCAAGAGAATCAACGTAATACCGTCTTGCGGTTTTCCGAGTCGAATGGTTCGAAATGAAACAGGGCTTTAATAGTACCCTACTCGTAGTAATAAATCAATGGCAACGACAGACAATGCATTCAACGGGATGACCGAACACTGTGAGGAATGCGAGTTGGATACGCTCCACGAGGTCAACGTCCAAATCCGCACCGAGAGCCTGAAGAAAGAAAACGCTCAGTTCTCTCGAGAACCCTACCGGGTGACCGAGTGCCAACGTTGTGGAAATCGGAAGAGCCAGCGGATGAACAACGCCTGACAGGGCCCTGCCGAGTCAGCGGTGTCCGTGTTCGGCCCCCGGTTCTCTTTCGACCAGAAAGGCATGATAACTGTGGGTTGATTGGGTGGGCCCCTTTTACTCTTGGCGGTCATCGCTCATGCGCTCCGTCGGTCCGTATCCATCACGGTTGGCCGAGTGGGTGTCCGATTGGTGTCACCCGCAGCACGCGAGGACACCGTTTTACCTACCTCGAATTCGCCGGAAGCGAAACGATCTTTCACCCAGGGTCGACAGAACCGAACATGATCACCGTCGGAGACACCGCTCCGCCCATCGAAGCACCGCTCGCCACCGGCGACGTCGAATCGTTCTCACTCGCGGACCGCCTCCCGGCGGAGGCCCCCATCGTGCTGGCGTTCTTCCCTGGGGCGTTCACGAGCACCTGCACATCCGAGATGTGTACACTCGAGGAGCGCCTCGATCGGTTCGCAGACCTCGAGGCCTCGGTCTACGGCGTGAGCGTCGACTCGCCGTTTGCCCTCAACGCCTTCCGCGACAAGGAGGGACTCTCGATCCCGTTCATCAGCGACTTCGAAAAGACGATCATCGACGACTACGGGGTCCGAACGGACTTCGACCACGTCGGTGTGTATGGACTCGCCAAACGGGCCGTATTCGTCGTGGACGCGACCGGACAGGTCACCTACGTCTGGGTGAGCGACAATCCGGGTGTCGAACCCGTGTACGACGAGCTCGAGGCGGCCGTCGCCGACGTCGCTGTCGACGCCGAGTGACCGCGGTGGGACGCGACGGAGGGCTTTTTTACGTTCCCGTCCACTGACCGGACATGAGTGACACCCAGCACCCGGCGAGTCCCCACGGTGAGGGCAAGCGGGTCTACGACCCACACGGAGACCACCACTTTCCCGACGAACGGGTCAACGCCGTCCTCGAGTTCGTCGAACACGACGAGGAGATTCAGACCTATCTCGAGGCCCAGAACGTCAACGCCGTCGATCGCAAGCGCTACAACGACCACGGGGCCAAACACATCGAAATCGTTCGCAACCGCGCGCTCTGCCTCTACGATCTCCTGAAGGCCGGCCAGGTCGACTTCAACGGTGCACGACAGCAGGGGCTCGACGAAGCCGACGAGGCGGTCATCGTGGCCCTGGCGGCCACCCTCCACGACATCGGTCACGTGGTCCACCGTGACCACCACGCCTACTACTCGATCCCCCTCGCTGCGGACGTGCTGGATCGCATCCTGCCCGAATTTTACGACGTCGCCGAGACCGTCCGCCTGAAGGGTGAAGTCCTCCACGCGATCCTCTGTCACCACACCGAGGAGACACCGTTGACGACCGAGGCCGGCGTTATTCGCGTCGCCGACGCCCTCGACATGGAGCGTGGACGGTCGCGCATCCCCTATGAGCAGGGTGGTCGCGGGATCAACACGCTCTCGAGTCAGGCCATCAATCGAGTCTCGCTGCACGAGGGTGAGGCCAGTCCGGTGATGGTCGAGATCGCGATGACCAATGCCGCAGGCGTCTACCAGGTCGACAACCTACTCAAAGCGAAGCTGAAGGGGTCGGGCCTCGAGGATGACATCCGGATCGTGGCGGTCAACACCAACGAAACGACCGAACAGCTGGTCGAACGAATCGAACTGTGAGGACGTTGATCGTGGTGTACCCGCCCAACGGATGGCGCTCGTTTGAATCGTCTCCACTGTCGAGGAGGGCACCATCCTGCGGCGAAGACGAGGTGGGATCCGCGTGAGGACCCGAGGTTCCGCCGACGCCGACGGTGACGACGAGTGGCCCGACCCCGATCCCGACGCAGGGTTGGTTCCAGCCCTCGATCGACGACAGGTCGGTCTTCGCCTCGGCTGTAGTCTCCTCGTTCTGGTGATGTTGGTGCTGCTGACTCGAGGGGTTCTCCCGGAGGCGTTGTCGAACCTCTGGCCACCCACCGATCCACTCGGTCAGTGGACGATGCTCGTTTTGCTCCACCTCTTTGGCTACGTCATCCTGCCGCTAATGGTGGGTTCGATGATCGCCGATACGATCGGTTCGCGCCTGCTGGCGAGCCTCGAGGATCGCTTCGAATAGCTGCATCGAGCGGTATCGGAACCACACAACGGTTCGGACCCGAAGGGCAATTCGGGCTCGGCAAGCCCCTACACTACGACGTACCCATCGTCGCGCCGTTCGACGTGGCCGCGGTTGCGCAGCGTTCCGAGAATCGAGAGCGCCGTGCTCTTCTCGATGTCGAGATCACGACAGAGGTCATCGAGCGTCGCGTCCTGACTGACGGCCAAGGAGAAGTAGATCAGTTTCGCTTGCGGTGAACGCAGATCAGGTGGAACGGTCACGTTTTGCCGAACCTGCATGTCGATGTGCATGGTTGATGCGAGTGCTTCGACGATATTAAAACTGTGTATCGTCAATCGTCGATAACCGCGAGACGTGAAGGGTAAATAATGAGAGATTGAGCGGCAATCACTTCGAACTGGCCTCGTGGCGCGCCCGGGAGTCGCCGAAACAGCGGTTTCGTCGTCCTCGATGACCGCTCGTGATGGGACGCCGCTACCCGCCGACGCAGCGACCGCGATGCTGATCAATACCCCTTTACTGGTCGCCACCTTCGGGGACATATGTCGCTTCGTCTGATCGCACTCGGCCTGTTGACCGGCTTTCTGACCGGGGCGTTCTTCGCGCTGGCCGACGTCCCCATCCCAGCCCCCCCGGAGCTCCCTGGTCTGATGGGCATCGTCGGCATCTATCTCGGCTACAAACTCGTGGCCTCAATGGACCTCTCGCTGAACGTACTCGAGACGCTGGGGTTCTGAAGGAGGGATCGAACGCCACACACGTCGGCGCCTTCAGCGGGAGCGATAACTGACAGCTGAGGCGATTTACACGGCTCACGATATCATGGCTCAAAACCGGTTCTGCGCCGACTGACTGTGAGAGTGTGGACAATGAGGGGCAGTGGCTACTATGAGGGGGCAACCTCGAGCCCCGACGCGACCGCTCGAGCGCGCTCGCGAATCGCCGCCGCGTCGGCGACCTGCAGTTCACCGTCGTCGAGGAGAACCTGACCGTCGACCATCGTGAACTGGACGTCATCACCGTGTGCGGCGAAGACGAGGTGTGAGAGCACGTCGTGAATCGGGGTCGCACGCGTCAGGTCGGTGTCGAGACCAACGATGTCTGCTTTCCACCCCGCACGGAGCGCCCCGACACGGTCGAATCCGGCGGCCCGTGCGCCGTTGACCGTCGCCATCTCGAACACCGTCTTCGCCGGGAGGGCCGTCGGCTCGAGGCGATCGACCTTCTGTAGCAACGAGGCTTGGCGCATCTCAGTGAACGGATCGAGCGTGTTGTTACACGGTGGGCCGTCACTACCCAGCGCGACGTTGATCCCCCGATCGAGGTAGTCCTGGACCGGGGCGACGCCACTCGCGAGTTTCATGTTCGATGAGGGGCAGTGGGTGACGTGGGTGCCCGTGTCGGCGAGCACCTCGCGCTCGCTCTCGTCCGTCCAGACGCAGTGAGCGAGGACGACGTCCTCGCCGGTGATACCCACCTCGTCGAGCCAGTGGACGTTTCGCATCCCCGTCTCCGCCTCGACCGTGGCAATCTCACCCCGGTTTTCGCTCGCGTGCGTGTGAATCCTGACACCCTCGTATGCGTCCGCCAGCTCGCGCGTCCCACGGAGGCAGGCCTCGGTGCAACTGACCGCGAACCGCGGGGTGAGCGCGTAGCGAATTCGACCATCGTCGACACCGTGGTAGCGTTCGATCAGGGACTCGCTCTCGGTCAGGGCGTCGTCGGTGTCCTCGAGCAGCCCCTCGGGTGCCTCCTTGTCCATCATCACCTTGCCAAGGCGGCCACGGATCCCGAGATCTCGAGCAGCCTCGAAGGCCTGCTCGGCGTGAGCAACCGAGAGGTGATCGATGCACGTCGTTGTCCCACTCTCGATGAGTTCGAGATACCCCAGCTCCGCGGCGACAGCCATTGCCTCGGCGTCGAGTTCGGCCTCCATCGGCAGGACGTATTCGAACAGCCAGTCGAGGAGTTCGGTGTCGTCAGCAATGCCACGTCCGAGACTCTGGATCGAGTGGACGTGGGCCCCGACCGTCCCCGGTGTGACCACGTCGTGCTCGCGACGCTCGTGGTCGGGATACCGTTCGAGACAGTTCTCACGATCGCCAACGGCGACGATTCGATCGTCCGCAATCACGACCGCGCCGTCCGCGATGACCGTGTCCGCATCCGCGACCACCGTACCCGACACCAGCATCCCGACCCGTCGTTCCCCGTCGAGGGGCTTAGGTCTACTGCTCTCTCGAGCGTAAGCGCGGGCGGTCCCGGGGACGTCCCGAGTCGAAATGTCGGCCTACTCGAGGACGCCGCCAACGGTCGGAACTACTCGAGGACGCGGTCCCCGATCGTGTTCCGGAGGACCTCACTGGTGCCCTCGTAGATTTCGTTGAGCTTGGCGTCTCGGTAGAAGCGCTCGGCGGGGAAGTCCTTCGTGTAGCCGTAGCCGCCGTGGATCTGAATGCCCTCGTTGGCGACCTCCCGTGAGACCTCGCTGGCGTAGAGCTTCGCCTGGGCAGCCTCGGTGATGTAGTCCTCTCCGCACATCTTTTTGTCCGCGGCGTCGTGCATCAGCAGTTTCGCCGCGCGAGTCTTCGTGTGCATGTCCGCCAGCTTGTGCTTGATCGCCTGAAATTCGCCGATTGGCTGGCCGAATTGCTCGCGCTCGCCGGCGTACTCGCGTGCCTCCTCGAAGGCTGCTCGAGCGATACCCACCCCGCGGGCGGCGATACTGATGCGACCGCCGTTGAGCGTCTTCAGCGCCTGGATGAACCCATCCCCCTCCTCGCCGAGGCGACGGTCCGCAGGGATCCTGAGGTCGCCGAAGCGGAGTTCGGCCGTGGGACAGCCCTTATCCCCCAGTTTCTCCTCGGTGCCCTCGACGTGGAAGCCATCGTCCTCGTCGGGTCGGACGACGAACGAGGAGATGCCGCGGTTGCCGGCGTCGGGGTCGGTCTTGGCGAAGAGGACGACCGTATCCGCGACCGAACCGTTGGAGATCCAGAGTTTCCCGCCATCGATGACGTACTCGTCGCCCTCGAGGGACGCCGTCGTGGTCATCGACGGAACGTCGCTGCCCGCACCGGCTTCGGAGAGGGCGAACGCCCCGATCTCGCGCCCCTCGGCGAGTGGCGTCAGGTACGTGTGTTTCTGGTCCTCGTCACCGAACTCGTAAATCATGTTGCACGCCAGTGAGATGTGTGCTGCGACGATCGTCCCGACACCGCCCGACCCGCGCGAGATCTCCTCGATACCGATCGCGTAACTGTGGTAGTCGAGGCCCGCACCTCCATACTCCTCGGGAATCGGCATTCCCAGCAGGCCCAGGTCCGCCATCTGATCGACCAGGTCCTGAGGGAACTCGTCGCCGTGATCGATCTCGCTCGCGATGGGCACGATCTCCTCGTCGACGAACGTTGCGACCATGTCGCGGATCTGTTCCTGCTCAGGCGAGAGACTGAAGTCCATACTCGAGGGTACGGCGGCAGGTTCTTTATCATTGTTATACTCGTTACTCACTGGTGCCAGTGCACATGCCACTGTCAAGCCATCACGCCACGGACCGCGGCCCAGGTTCGACGAGTTGCCACCGATTGGGTTCGGGAGGCTGCGGGAGGAAAGGCGTACACCGAAAACAGCCGACTGCGGCCCGGTCGTCACTGCACCACCCACTGTGAGGCCCCATCGAAGTAGATATCGGCCGGGACCGCGGTGTTTTTCCGGAAAGACCTCCAATACCCCCCAATAGATGACGACGGGCCAATCCGCTCACACTACAGACGCCGACCTCGAGTGGTGCTACGACGCCGTTCACGGCGTTTCGCGCACGTTCTCGATCACGATCGATCGACTCGAGGAACCCATGGCGCGACACATCTGTCTGGGGTATCTCCTCTGCCGCATCGCCGACACCGTCGAGGACGCCGGCCATATTCCGCCGGCCGAACAGACCGCACTGCTCGAGTCCTACGATCGCGTGCTGGATCCGACGGTCGATCACGACGCCGGGGACTTCCTCGCGGACGTCACCCCGTGGCTCCCCGAGGAACGAAGCGAGGACTGGGAGGTCGTTGCACAGGCCCCCCGCGTCGTCCGCACCTTCGAGAGTCTCGAGCAGGAACCTCGCGAGATCATGCGCGATCCCGTGCGCGAACTCGTCGACGGCATGGCGATGTTCACCGCTCGGTACGCCGACGAGGGCGGCCTGCGCCTCCAGACGCTCGAGGAGCTCGAGGAGTACTGCTGGTACGCCGCCGGGACCGTCGGGACGCTCATTACGGGTCTCGTGGCTCGCGGGACCTCCCAGGAGCGTGCCGAAGTCCTGCGGGAGAACGCCCGCTCGTTCGCCCTGTTGCTCCAGCTCGTCAACATCGCCAAGGACGTCGAGAGCGATTATCGCGAGGAGAACAACGTCTATCTCCCTGCCGAGTGGCTCGCAGAAGAGAACGTCGCGGTCGAGTCGGTGACAGACGAGGAGAACCACGGGGGTGTCACGAACGTCATCCGACGGGTGACTGGTCGCGCGGAGGGCTACCTCGACGGGGCGCACCGCTACCTCGAGGTCGTGCCCGAACGCCACGGCAACACCCTCTCGGCGTGGGCGATCCCCTACCTGCTGGCGGTGGGCACCCTCAGGGAACTGCGCGAGCGCCCCGAGGACGTCGTCCGTGAGGGTGACGTCAAGGTCTCGAGAGCGGAGGTCTTCAGCCTCCTCCAGCAGTTCGAACAGGGTGTCTCGCGCTCGACGCTCGAGGAGTTACGTGCGGAGATGTCCGAGAAGCCGCTGCATCAATGACATCCTCCCCGGCGTAAACGGCGAGATTTCCTCGCGCTGGGAGTATCGTTTACCGTCGCAGTCAATTACCGTCGAGACACGACTGCACCCAGACACCGTGTTCCCGCGTCCGTCGCTCGCCCGCCGCCGTCAGCCGATAGATGTCGTGGAGTCCCTCGACGTCCTTCTCGACGAACCCCGCGTCCACGAGCGCCGACAGCGATCCATAGAACGCTTTCGGCTCGAGGCGTTCACCGTAGAGATCCTCGAGGGCGGATTTGAGTTCCTGGCCGCGTGCCTCCCCTCGCTCGAGGAGCAGCAGGCAGATATCCCGTCGTCGACCGCTCTGGAGCCACTTGCTCATGGGCTAGCCTCTGCTGTCGGCCGTGACAGCCGTTACGGTTTGGAATCCGGGGTCCAGGAGGCGGGAGACCGTCGGGCGATCAAAAGTACCCGAACAGCGTGCCCACGAGCACGATGGCCCACATCGCCACACCCGCGATCAGCATGTCGTTGAACCGCGAGTCTCGCGTCGCCCGGCGTGTAGCCCCACCGGCGATCAGTCCCAGCGCGACGATCACGAGCATCCGCTGGAGGACGACGTCCACCGGCAGGGAGTCGACGCCCATCAGGCCGTAATCGAGCCAGATCGCAACCGCCAGCGACAGCGAGGCGACGACGGCCGCATCCAGGCGACGCTCGAGGCCGCTCGCGATGACGTACGTCGCGATGGGGATACCCAGCGCGATCACCGGATAGAGAATCGCGGCGATCATGTGCATCGTCAGCACGTCCACCCACCGCTCGAGGGCGATACCGCCGATGCGGACTCCCAGGAAGAGGGCGAGAATCGTCATGGCGAGGATCAGGTGGCGGGCCTCGAGGCGCTCGTATGCGGCCTCGATACGGGCCCGATCGACGTCCGTCAGGTGGTCGTCGACGGTCTCGGGAACCGCATCGGGGAGCGTCTCCGGGGTGCGCTGTTTGACCCGTGGGCCAGCCACGAGCGCGAACAGCAAGAACGGGGCGGCCGTCGCCCCCGCGAGGTCGATCTTCGTCGCCCAGCCGTCGGCGTCGGAAGGGCCGCTGTTGTCGACGTTGATCCGCACGACGTCTCGCTGAGGATCGACGCCCGGCAACTTCATGAACTCCTGTTCGATGGCGAGTTGGGCCGCCTCAACGCCGTCCACGCGGTGGCGCAACGTGAACCAGTCGAAGTGCTCGGTGTGCCCCTGCATCGCCACCCACTCGTCCTCGTCGTTCGGGCTCTCGTAGAGGCGGATGTGCATCCGCTCACCGTAGTAATCCCCATCGTCGAGCTGGAGCGTTTCCGTCATCCAGTAAGGATCGCCGTCACCGGGATCGACCCAGGCGTACCGCGTCGTCCCCGCGGCCTCACCCCACTGCGTTCCCGTCGCGTGGTGGCCCTCGTCCTCGATGAACGCGAAGGTCTCCGGTTCGGCGTCCATATCTTCCTCGTCCATCTCCACCCAGTCGCCGTCACCTTCCTCGGTGAGGATGCTGACGACCTCACTCGAGTTCCCACGGACGAAGACGTTGATCGGGCTTCGTTTGTCGTGGGCTTCGCGAGCGCTCATGAACGACCAGATCTCGCTGTCCGAATCCTCGAACTCGACCATGTGGACGTCGGGTTCTTCGGCCTCTTCGGGAGCCACGTCGCTCGTCGATGGCGACAAGAAGAGCGACGGCCCGCCGACGAAGACGAATGCGATCGCAAACAGGACGACCGCGATGACGATTGATCGGCGCATCTACGCCTCCGTTTGGAGTAGTCAGTAATTAATCTCCGGTTACACCCATTCGATGTCACTCCCGTGGACCAACGGTAAGCACCGGGACGGACGCCGTCCGCACGACACGCTCGGAGACACTCCCGACGACGTTCGTCTCGTAGCTGTCACCGCTCGTTCCCATCACGATCAGATCGGCGTCCAGTTCCGCTGATTGCTCGAGGATGCATTCGGCGGGATTACCGGTGTCGACGATCGATTCGGCGTCGACACCCTCCTCGGCTGCGGCGGTGACGGCGGTTTCGGCGGCCTCGCGGGCCTCGACTCGCAGGTCCGCGCGAACTGATTCGACCCGGTCGTCGTCGAGAACGAGAAATGCTCGGTCGTCCACGACGGAGATGACGGCGAGGTCGGCATCCCGCCTGCTGGCGATATCGATCGCGTGGGTGCTGGCGACGGTCGCGGTCTCTGTGCCGTCGGTCGCGAAGAGGATCCGATCGTACATCGAGTGGGTATCGTTCGCGGGGATAAATGAGTCTCCCTATCCGTCCGCACGACGAGGTCGACGTCCTGGTCCCGCCCCAAATGGTCCACGTCCGTGTCCTATTCTCGGAACACAGAACATCCTTGCTCGGTTTTAAAAGCGGTTTAGGAGAATGCCCCGGGGCTTGACCCCGGAGTTGAATCCGATTGTCAGAGAAACAAACCATTAAGTGAACACTTCTCTAATCAAAAGATAGCGATGGAATACAGTCGCCGTTACCTCGCATACCCGACACAAGAGGTAGCGGCTGAACTGGAATATCATATCGACGTTCATCGCCAGGCGTACAACTACACCCGATACGAGCACGAGAACGTGGACGCCGACAACATCGGCTCCGCGTACAAACATCACTACCGACTCCCCGGCTGGAAAGACCAGTTCCCAATCTTCTCCGAAGTTAACTCGAAGGCCCTGCAACGAACCGTCACTCGGTTCTATCAGAACCTGTCGAATCTCTCAGAGAAGAAGCAGAACGGTCACAAAGTTGGGATGCTCAAGTGGAAGTCTCTGACCGAGTATCAGAGTATGACGTACTCGCAGTCTGGCTTCGAACTCAAAACCACGAGTGGCCAACACGCGACGTTAGAACTCTCCAAAGTCGGAGACATACATATTCGCTACCACCGAGAAATCCCCGACCGAGCAGACATCAAGGAAGTCACTATCAAGAAAGAGACAACCGGCGAATGGTTCGTCTCCTTCGGCCTCGAAACCGACGACGAAGACCTGCCCGAGAAACCCGCTGTAGACTCACTCAACACGAGCAACAGCGTCGGAATTGACCTCGGTATTCTCAACTACATCCACACAAGCGACGGCAGGACCGTTGACTGGCTCGACCTCGAAGACGACTACGACCGACTCCGACGAGAACAACGGAAACTCTCGCGGAAGGAGAAGGACTCGAACAACTACAAGAAACAACGAATTGAAGTCGCCAAGGTCAAGCGTCGCATCCGCCGGAAGGTACTGGACTACCAGCACAAGATAACGACGTGGCTCGTCAAAGAACACGACGCTGTGTTCGTGGAAGACCTGAACGCTCAGAGTTTGCTTCAGGGTGACGGCAACGCCCACAACAAGCAGGACGCGGCGTGGCGACAGTTCATCACCTTACTTGAATACAAAGCAGACCTGTACGGCACGCACGTCGTGCAGGTTGACGCCCGAGGAACGACCAAAGAATGTTCGTCGTGTGGTGTGGAGACAGCGAACCCTATCTGGGTACGTGAGCATTCGTGCCCGTCGTGTGGGTTTGAGTGCGACCGTGACGCGAATGCGTCGTTGAACGTCTTGCAGAGAGGCTTTTCTGAATTAGGGCTGGGATGGCCCGAAGATACGCCCGTGGAGACTGCGCTCCCTACGGACACCCATTCGGTGTCTGCAAAGCGCGTCGTAGAAACGGGAAGCCTCGGGGTCGTTCGAGAGAGCAAAGCTCTCTCGTGATGACGAGAATCTTCGATTCTCGAACCACTTGACCCCGAGGCGATTCACGTACACAGTGCGTACGTTCTCCCGCAAGGTGACCGATGATGTCCACAAACACCCAAAACCGAATCGAAAGCCGGTACGCGGGTATCACGCTCGAAGGCCAGCCCCACGCGTTGACCGCGTGGTTCGTCGTTGCGCTCCGCCTCCTCCTTGGCGGGATGACACTGTTCGCTGGCCTCGGCAAGTACGCCTTCATCACCGGTGAAGGATTCAACGCCGGCGGCTACCTGGCGAACGTCTCCGCGGCCAGCCCGGTAAGCGGTCTCTACGGTGCGATGGCCGCGAACCCGGCCTTGGTGGACGTGATCAACGTCATCATCCCGGCCACGCAGGTCCTGATCGGGCTCGCGTTGATCGTTGGCGGCCTGCTCCGCCTGGCCGCACTCGGCGGCGCGCTCCAGACGTTCGCCTTCTACCTCGGCGGGTGGGAGGGGGACATCCTCGCGATGTTCGACTCCACGCTGATCTACAGAGCAAGCAAGGCGAGTGTCCCGGGCTTGACCCCGAGGCAGTTCACGGGGTTCTGTTCCTGGCGCTGGCAGCATTCGGAGCCGGAGGAATCCTGGGCGCGGACCGCTACATCGAACAGATCAGGGTCGGCAACGAGCGGTTCGTCGAGCAGTACCCGAAGCTGCGATACCGCCTCGGCTGATGCCGAAGGCGGTATCGATCGGCTGCCCCGATTGTCCCCGCATCGATCGCGACCTCGAGTGAGCGCTTCTCCAGGCGTGTCTCTGGGTGCAGTCAAAACAGGTTGGCCTGCTGGTAGACCGCCAGCCCCTCGTTCGTGATTTCGTACGGCTTCTTCTCACGCGAGTGGTTCGCATCACGGACCTTCTGGATTTCGACGGCCAGCCGCGTCTCCCGGAAGTCCTCCGCGCGAATGTACTGGAGGACGAACACGGCATCCGTGAGATATTCGACGATACCGAACCGAGAGGTGTACGAGTTCGACGCCGACACCTCGCTCGTGCGCATCGCGGTCACGCCAGCCCGCTTGAGACTCTTAGTGAACCCGTAGATCTCGTTGCGGCGTTTCGCTCGATCCTCGTACATCATCTCCAGTAGTGACACCGAGTCCAACACGAGCCTCGTCGCCCCGAACTCCTCGATCAGTTCGGGCAACTCGTTGCGGATCGACCGCAGGCTGTTCGCCATCTCGACGGGGTCGATGTCGACGATCGCGAGAGTCCCAGAATCGAGATGCTCGTCGAATGCGTAGCCCTTCTCCCTGGCGCTGTTGACGACGCGCGCCTTGCTCTCCTCTAAGGTCAGGAACACCGCCTTCTCACCGCTTTCAAGGCCATGATTGAGAAACTGCATGCCGAAGGTGGTCTTCCCGGAGCCGGCCGGCCCCATCGCGACGAGCAGGGTTCGCTCCGGAATGCCACCCTGGATCAATCGATCGAGCCCCTCGATGCCGAGGTCGATTCTGGGCAGGTCGGTGTCGATATCCTCGTCGAAGTCGGGCGTGACCGCCGGCAGATCGAAGTCGAGTTCCTCGTAGCCAGCCGTCCCGTCACCCTCCATGGTCGGCATCTCGACGTCGTCCAGGGCACTCCCGAAGTCGTCGTCGAAGAGCGTGTCGCCGCCAGCCCTCGAACCGTCGCCGTCTCCACCGACAGCCGGTGTGTCGGGGTCGCCATCGAACGTGGCGGCCTCACCGTCAGGGACCCCGCCCCAGTTGGGCCGTCCTCCTCGTCGGCAGCGGCACGCTCCTCAGCCGCCCGCTTCTCGAGGGCGCGCTCGAACCAGTCGTCCTCGAGGTCGTCACTCACGGCAATCCCTCCTCGAGAGCGTCGTGCCGGGCAACCGGTGTGCGTGACTGATGGCCATTTGTCGGCGTTCGTCTCTGTGTCGTCTACGAACTGCCACCCCATGAGGATGAATGTTGTTGCTGCCGCCCACCACGATAGGACTCCCTGAGAGGCATTTCCGTCCGAATTCATGCAGGGCAGGCGATGAAACCGACACACGGTGTCGTATGAGGGAGCGGACACAGTGTGGTTGACGAGGCGAAACCCGATGACAGCCCCGACACCGTGGCTCCCACGGTCTGTTGTGATTCTGTTCTCGCCGAGATACCTGTCAGTTGGTCGCCTCTCCCCACCAGTAGGGACGGTAGCCAGGCCGGATACGTGGGTTTTTGATGACGGCCACGAAACCGCCGGCTATGGTGACCGTCGGCATCGTCGCCCAGCGCGACAACGAGCGTGCCCATCGGCTCGCGAGATCGCTCCTCGAGGTGTGTATCAGTCGTGACGTTGCAGTCCGCGTCGACGAAGCCACCGGCTCCGTACTCGAGGCCCCAGCCGTCCCCGTGTCGGCGATGTCAGACTGCACGTTCGTCGTCTGCATCGGCGGTGACGGCACCTTTCTGTTCGTCGCCCGAGAAACCGAGGGCGTCCCGCTCGTCGGGATCAATCTCGGCGAGGTCGGATTCCTCAACGCTGTCAGCCCACCCGATTCCATCGAGGCCATCGAGACCCTCCTCGAGACGGCTCGATCGACTGGCGAGATCACCGGGAGACAGGTCGATCGTGTCCAGGCCGAGGGTGAAGACTGGACGCTCCCGTCGGCACTCAACGAGGTCGTCGTTCACGGGCCTCGGCGTGGTCCCGCGGGCGGTGCCACGCTCGAGGTCGCTATCGACGGAACCACCTACGCTACGGGACACGGGGATGGCATCCTCGTCTCGACGCCCACCGGGTCGACCGCCTACAATCTGAGTGAGGGCGGACCGTTGTTGATGCCGAACGTGGACGGCCTGGTCGTCACACAGATGGCCGCCGAGGCGTCGATGCCGCCGCTGGTCGTGGATCCCGACGCCACGATCACCCTCGAGATCCGCGACGCCGACCAGGGGTGGGCGATCAGCGACGGACGAAACCGCCAACCGCTCACGCCACCGGCCACCGTCGAAGTCTCGCTCGCAGCGGACCCCCTGACTATCGCGGGTCCGGACGTCGACTTCTTCGACGCTCTCGAGAAACTCGAGTGAGTGGCCGTTTCTCGACGACTTTGCCTGCTGTCCCGGTCAAAGGTGGACCTGCGGGTGACAGCCGAAGAGCGCTGTCGGCCCGGACACCGTCGAATCAATATCACGGACAGCGTCGGGTCAGAATCGTGGACTCGTCAGATGAGCGTCCGGTTCACGGTCATCCCCGGTCGGCCGAGCGGTCGGCTCGTGGCAGATGTGGATCGCGGTTCGGCGTCCGCCCATACACCGGGCGGTCCCCGTCGAGTTCGCCCTTCAGCACGCGCCGAAGTCTGTTGAGACTGGTTTTGTCCAGTCCGTGCTGGGCCGCCAACCGCTCGAATTCCGCCTCGTCTGTGATGTCCGCGGACCGGTATCGCGCGAACAGGTCGTCCATTCGTTCGGGTGAAACTGATCCGACATCCAGGTTCTCGAGCCCGAAGTACCGACGGCGGTCGAGATCGACGACGTGGCGGATCACGACCAGGGCCACCGTCGCGATGGCCCGCTGGCTCCCGAATGCGGTGAGATCCAGTTCCGCCATCACCCCCAACGCGAGGTCGCGCTGCCAGGGAGTGATCTCGAGGGTATTACAGAGTGCCTGTGTCGTCCGTAACCGATCGAGTTGGTGGGCACGCGCTGCGTACCCCGCCGTTGCCGGGTGCTGCTCGTCGTGCAACCGACGCACGGTCTCCGAGAGGTCGTTGTCGGCGTCGTCGGCCCGTCCGATCACGGTCGCACTCGGCGTGATCACGCCCCACTGTCTGACCGTGGCGTCTCGCTGGTGGTCCGCCCGCGAGAGTGCCCCCGAGCCGGCACGACGGTCGAGCACACGCGGCTGACGGTCGCCCGCTGCCCGGCCTCCATCGGGGGCGGGGCTCCCGCTTCGAAGGCGAGCACGCAGGCACTTGCCGCGTCGATCACCACGTAGAGTGGTCTCGCGGTTCTCCCGACGGTCATCAAACTCGTCCGGACGGTCACTCGAGCCCCGCATCGTGTTTCCAGTTCGCACGCAAGGGCAAAAGACTTGCCTGCACCCCATCTGATTGGGGTGACACTGCCTGTCGATGCTCACCAATCTGGGGTGGTGAGCATCGGAAAGGGAGGGGCAAACGTCGGGACACCGTTGCCGTGTCGGCCTCGGCTTTGAGCGTCGAAACACTTTTGTCCACGCCGTGAGCGCTCGAGCCCATGCGACTCGAGGGCGCGAGCGAACCGATTCACGGTGCCGTGCCGAACGAGTATCTCGACGTGGTCGTCGCCATCACCGACCTGGGGAGCCCGACGGTCATGCTGTTTCTGCTGGCGATTCTCTACTGGGTCGTCGACCGCGACCGGGCCCTGCTCGTCGTCGGTTACGCCTTCGTGGGCCTGCTCGTCCTCGTGACGATCAAAGCGGCACTCGGGATGCCGCGACCACCGGACGCGCTGTTCTTGATCGAGCTGGACGCCGATGAGTACGGCTTCCCCAGCGGGCACACCTACGCCGCAGTCGTCGTCTACGGCGGCCTCCTGGTCGCGTTCGACCGCACACGATCCCTGCCCGCCGTCGGTGCCGTGACCACGCTCGTCGTCGCCATCGGGCTCTCTCGGGTGATCCTGGGCCTCCACTATCTCGGAGACGTCGTCGCTGGCGGCCTCTTCGGCGCACTCACGCTGGTGATCCTCGAGCGGGTCGTTGGAGACGAGCCACGGCGAGCGTTCGCCATCGCACTCGGCTGTTCGCTCCCGGCGGTGCTCGTCGTTGGGTTCACAGGCTACACGCTGTTGGGCATCGGCGGCGGGATCGGCGGCGTTCTCGCGGCGAGCCGCCTCGAGTCGCTTCCGTCGCTTCGGGGTCGCCTCGAGGGCGTCGTTCTCGTCGCTGTCGGCTGTGGGTTCGTCCTGGCCCTGGAGGTGGCTATCGACGCCGTACCAGCAGGCGCCAGCGGGCCCGCCGTCGTCGCGGGTCTGGCCGCGGTCGCCGGACTCTACGCGGTCCAGGTCGCGGGCATCATCCTGGCCCCCGCAGCAGTTGGCCGGCTTCCGCTGTCACTCGATGCAGGCCCCGACGGATCACCGACTGCCGATGGAGAGGCGTGAGGGGAGCGAGCGCTCCCGAGAGTCGATGAGATCGTAGCCGCCAGTTCACGTCAAAACCGAACCGAGAGCGCGATTACTTGTGTCGCTCGAGCAGGTCGTAGCTGCGCTCCCACTCGGCGTCCCCGTCGAAGTACCGCTCCGCGAGCGGTTCCTCGGGCATCTCGCCGAGTTCCTTCTTTTGCTCCTGGTAGGAGGGACGCTCGTCGACGAAGTATCGGCCCGTGAGGACGGTCCCCTCGTAGAGCTGATTCTCCGTCTCGAACATCATCTCCTGGGCCTCCTGGCGGTTCGTGACGTCGAAGTCGTAGTCATCGGACTCCTGAACGTCGATATAGGGGACGTACTGGCGAGCATCCTTGTTCCACGTCGGACACTGCGTCAGGAAGTCGATGTGGGCGAAACCGTCGTGTTCGATGGCCTCCTTGATGATCTCCTTTGCCTGGTTGGGGTTGACCGCCGCCGTGCGGGCGATGTAGGTCGCGCCCGAGGTCAGCGCCAGCGAGAGTGGCCGGATCGGCGACTTCGCGTTGCCGTGGGGCGTCGTCTTCGACTTGTGACCCTTCGGGCTCGTCGGCGAGGTCTGGCCCTTCGTCAGGCCGAAGACCTCGTTGTTGAACACGATGTAAGTCATGTCGTGGTTCTCTCGAGCCGTGTGCATGAAGTGGTTGCCACCGATCCCGTAGCCGTCACCGTCACCGCCGGCGGCGATGACCTCGAGGCCGTCGTTCGCGAGTTTCGCGGCGCGGGCGACCGGCAGCGAGCGGCCGTGGATCGTGTGGAACCCGTAGGTGTCGAGGTAGCTGTTCAGTTTGCCCGAACAGCCGATACCGGTGACGGTCAGGACTTCCTCGGGGGTGAGTCCGACTTCCGGGAGGGCCTGTTTCAGCGCCTTGAGAACGCCGAAGTCACCACATCCCGGACACCAGGTCGGCTGGGGCTCGATACCGGGCGTGAACTCGTTGCGGTCGATGTCACGCTCTTCTCCGATTGCGTTGAATGCACTCATAGTTAGTCACCTGCGGCTGGTTCGATCCGCACCTGTGCGGAGGGGTCTGCATCCGAGCCATCACTGTTCAGCTCGTAGCCCTCGACGATCTCGGCGGGTTCGAACGGATTGCCGTTGTACTTGAGCAGGCTGGTCAGTTTCTCGCCGTAGCGGCCCAGCTCCTTCTGGATGAGACCACGGAACTGTGCGGTGGCGTTCATTTCGACGACCATCGCCTGGTCGACGCTCTCGAGGAACTCCGTCATTTCTGCCTCGGGGAACGGCATCATGTCGGAGACGCTGACCGCCTTGACGGCGTGCCCATCGTCGTTCAGTCGCTCGACGGCTTCGAAGACTGCACCCTGGGACGACCCCCAGGTGATAATTCCGAAGTCCGCCAGCTCGTCGCCGACGTACGTCTGATTCGAGTCGTGCTCTTCGTCGAGTTCTGCACGGATGTCCTCGAGTTTCTCGACACGGCGTTCCATCTGGGCGACGCGGTTGTCCGCGTCCTCCGAGATGTGTCCCGATGGCGTGTGCTCGTTCCCGGTCGCCAGATAGCGCCCGCCCTTCTGGCCCGGCAGCGAGCGCGGGCTGACGTTGTTGTCGACGTCGTGTTGGAACCGGTGGAACTTGCCCGTCTCGTCGTGGGGCATGTCCTCGAGGTCGGCCTCCGTCACGACCGAGCCGAGCGACGGGGCCGGCTCGCGGTCGAGGAAGCTGACGGGAACGTTCGTGTTCTCCCCGCTCAGCTTCTGGTCGTACATGATGATCGTCGGAATCTGGTACTCGTAGGCGACGTGGAATGCCAGTCGCGTCTGTTCGTAGGCCTCCTCGATGTTGCCCGGGGCGAAGACCACGCGCGCGGAGTCGCCTTGACTCGTGTAGAGGGTGAACTCGAGGTCGCCCTGTTCGGGCTTCGTCGGCATCCCGGTGGATGGACCGGCACGCATCGACTCGAGGAGGACGATCGGCGTCTCGGTCATCTCGGCGAGACCCAGCGGTTCACTCATCAGCGCGAAGCCACCGCCAGAGGAGCCGGACATGGCCTTCACGCCCGCGTGGCTTGCCCCGACGGCGAGCGCTGCGGCAGCGATCTCGTCTTCGACCTGCTCGGAGATCCCGCCCATGTCGGGCAGGTTCTGGGACATGATGGTGAAGACGTCGGTCCACGGCGTCATCGGGTAGCCGGCGATGAACCGACAGCCGGCGTCGATGGCTCCGTAGGCGATCGCGTTCGAACCCGAGAGCAGCGCCTGCGCTTCGTCGTGGTTCCCCTCCGGGATGCGGAGGTCGTGCTCGAACTCGTACTCCTCGGTGACCATGTCGTAGGCCTCGTGCAGGATGGTCAGGTTCGGCTCGAGGATCTTCTCGGGCATCGCGTCTTCCATCAGGTCCTCGATGTGCTCGAGGTCCATCTCCAGCAACGCGGCAGTGACGCCGACACCCGCGGTGTTTCGCATGACTTCGCGGCCGTGCTCTTTGGCCATCGAGCGCAGGTCGATCGGGAACACGTGCCAGTCGTTCTCGGCAGCACGCTCCTCGAGGTCGAGTTCGGCGACGTCCTCCTCGGAGAGGAGTCCCGAGTCGTAGACGATGAGCCCGCCCTCCCGGAGGTCGTCTAAGTTCTCCGAGAGTGGCTTGATCTCCTCGTTGCCGTAGTAGGCCTCCTCCTGGGGATTTCGTGCGAAGGAGTCACCCAGTGCGAGCAGACAGTTGTAGCCGTCCCCCCGTGACTGTACCTCGTGGCCCGCGGCGCGAATCTCGACGTAGGTGTGGCCACCACGGATCCGCGACGGATAGTGGCGGTGTGTGAATACGTCGAGGCCCGACCGCATCAGGGCCTTCGCGAAGTTCTGGCTCGTCGAGTCGATTCCGTCTCCGGAACCGCCGGCGATTCGCCAGATAAGTTCGTGATTGCTCATGGTGGATAGGCGACCTCGCTGGCCGGCAGTATCAAAAATTTTGCTCCAGTACGACTAAAGCCTTTGCTATACATTACCAAGAATCTTTCATGAAGGATGAATTGCAGTGAAAAATTTATCAGGAACGTTCCTTTATGACTTATAAAACTTGTTTCATGTTTATTGTTGGCCCTGCCCTTCGTCGGGCTTTGTTCGAGTCACCGACATCTCTCGGTCGAAATGTTCACCTTCGGACAGTCCGCAAGAGTGAAATACAGTTATCGTGTCATCAAGAATTAATTGTTAGTCGATAAACCACTTGTGCGACTGATATGATTTCTGATATTTGATGACAACAACTCACGAGGCCGTGGCGGACGAACCACCCGAAGCAGCCGAGGCGTACGAACTATCGGTCGCTGACGTGATGACCGACGGATTTGTGACAGTCTCACCCGGCACACCCATCGAGGTGGCGATCGATCAATTCACCCAGTATAGTCCCGCCGACGACGGCCAGACGACGATCGATGATATCGTGTCGTCTCCGGAGCAATGGTCGGGACCTCGATCGTCGCCGCCCTCGTCGGGTTCGTCCTTCCCTGGCTCGTTTACAGGATCGGGCAGGACCCGGCAGCCGCTTCGAACCCCATCGTGACCACGATCAAGGACGTCAGCGGGCTGTTGACCTACTTCGGTATCGCCGCCGTCTTGGTGGCCGAACTCGGCGTCTGAGCCGGTCTGTACTGATCTATCCCTGGTCTTTTCCACCCCTCAGTCGAGCGGATCCAGAACTGGACGACACTCCCTCGAACGAAGGGCGATCACTCCCGACGCGGATTGCTCGGGTGATACTCCGTCTCGTACTCGCCAGGCTCCCCGTCCACCCGGTCGGGGTTGAGCCGCCCCGAGAGCAACAGGAAGTCCACGAGCGTCAGTGCGAGCATCGACTCGACGACAGGGACGCCCCGAGGGGGCAACACCGGATCGTGGCGTCCGATCACCTGGGCATCGTCGACGACCTCACCCGTCTCCCAGTCGACCGTCTGCTGTGGTTTGGGAATCGACGTCGGCGCGTGGAGGGTGACCTCACCATAAATCGGTTCGCCACTCGAGATCCCGCCCTGAATGCCGCCGTGGTCGTTCTCGACGGGCGTCGGGGTTCCGTCATCGTCGAACTCCCAGTCGTCGTTTCGCTCTTTCCCCGAGTATGCGGCGGCATCGGTACCGAGGCCGAACTCGAACGCCGTCGTCGCGGGGACAGCCATCATCGCCTGGCCCAGTCGTGCCGAGAGCGAATCGAAGCGAGGTGCCCCGAGGCCGACGGGGACGCCGCGAACCTCGAAGTAGATCGAGCCGCCGATGGAGTCACCTTCCTCCTGGTAGTCCTCGATCAACGCTTGCATTTCCGCTGCTGTCTCTGGATGGGCACACCGCACGTCGTTTTCCTCGCTGTGTGCGAGCAGTTCCTCGAAGCTCACTTCGGGCGCCTCGACGTCCCCGATCTGGTTCACGTGGGCTTTGAGTTCGATGCCCGCTCGGGCGAGCAGTTTTTTCGCAATAGCGCCGGCGGCGACCCAGTTCACCGTCTCGCGCGCGGAGGAGCGACCACCACCGCCCCAGTTTCGCGTGCCGAACTTCGCGGAGTAGGTGAAATCGCCGTGGGAGGGACGCGGCGCGGTGATGAATGGTTCGTACTTGCCAGAGCGGGCGTCCTTGTTCTCGATGACCAGCCCGATCGGGGTCCCCGTGGTGTAGCCATCCTGAACCCCCGATTTGATCGAGACGGCGTCCGGTTCGCCCCGACTGGTCGTGATCATCGACTGGCCCGGTTTCCGTCGATCCAGATCGCGCTGGATGTCCTCCTCTGAGAGCTCGAGACCCGCGGGACACCCCGAGATGGTACACCCCATGGCCTCTCCGTGGCTCTCGCCGAACGTGGTCACCTGAAAGAGGCGACCGAAGCGGTTGCCGTTCATTATCCATCCTACAGCGGCGGGCACACTTAGGCCTGCAGGATTGTGCAAGAACGGACGGGGCTCCGCGCGGACTCGGAGGTCACTTGGCTGTGTTCCGGCCACGAACGGGGGAGACCTGAACCTTCATGCTGGCGGGAAATCATACCGAGGCTAGCTTCATGACACCAGTCGATTCCAGCCCAGCCCTTCCGACGGCGGTCGTCGAAACCATCGACGACCTCGTTCGCGAGCGCATGCACGACGACGCGATACCGGCGGTGAGCCTCGCCGTCACCGATAGCAACGGGATCCAGTACGCCCGCGGCTACGGCTCCCGCGACCTCAGCTCGAACGCCCCCGCGACCCCGGAAACGGTCTACGGCATCGGCTCGGTTTCGAAGTCCTTCGCCTCACTCGCCACCCTCCTGCTCGTCGACCGCGGCGACCTGTCCCCCGAGGACGCCGTCACGGACCACCTCGACCTCGAGATTCCCGAGGAGATCACCCTGCATCACCTCATGAGTCACACCTCCGGGCTCCCCTCCCTGGCGGCCAGTGAGGCCCTGATCGCCCGACAGATGGACGTCGGGGAGGCGAACGTTCCCCTCGGGACGTGGGCGGACACCGCCGCACACATCGAGGGTGCAGTGGACGAAATCGCCGGTGAGCCCGACGAACACTGGATGTACTGCAACTCCGGATACACCATGATCGGTAAGGTCATCGAAGCCGTTACCGGGACCCCGTACGTCGACTTCGTCCGCGAGGAGATCCTCGAGCCCCTCGCGATGGATCGCTCGACGTATCACCGCGAAACCTACGAGACACTCGAGGATCGGATGACGCCCTATCACACCACCGACGACGGGCTCGAAGAACGCCCGGTGCCGATCCGGGAACTGAGTGCAGCCGCAGGCGGCCTCCTCGCACCGGTCACCGACATGGCGGCGTATCTACGATTTCACCTCGCGGGAGGAGCCATCGACGGCGACCAGTTGCTCCAGACCGACACGCTCGAGCGAGCCTACGGCGAGTACGCCGAGACGCCGTCGGGTCCCTACGGCTACGGCTGGCGAACGCGCGAGGTGGCTGGGGAGACCATGATCGGCCACGGTGGGTCGATTGCGGTCTCGACGGCGTACGCGGGGTTCAGTCCCGACCACGACCTTGGCATTGCGATGCTCGCGAACACCAACCCCGGCTTCGGGCTGGCCGAACTCGGCAAGGGCGTGTTCGCGGCCCTCGTTGGCGAGGACCCACGCGAACTTCCCTTCTTCTCGCGCAAGGAGCGCTTCGACGAACTCGCGGGCGAGTACGAATCCTATCGAGGGATCAAGGAGGCCGAAGTCGAACCCGAGGGCGGCATCCTCCGGCTTCGTGTCGGTGGGCCCATCGGCGACGGCTCGTGGACACCGCTGATTCCCGAGGACCTTGAGGCGGGGGAGTTCTACGCGATGACGATGACCGGAGATCGGCAACCGGTCCGATTCGAACGGGATGGCGACGATCTGAGTCTATACATCGACCGCTGGCGGCTCCACCAGACCGCCTAATGCCCGACAGGCGCGGTAGTCCGCTCGACGACGAGAGACCAGATATACAAAAACAATTTTTTAAAATCAAAACTTGCTCTCTTGATTAGGTACTATTAAGGGGATAAGATCACAACTGTCGGGTGATGTCGATGCCCAACAAAGACTGGTGGCCGAACCAGTTGAACGTAGAGATTCTCGACCAGAATGCTCGACCCGTAGACCCCTACGATGACGATTTTGATTATGCGGAAGCGTTTGAGTCCCTCGACCTCGACGAAGTGAAAGCCGACATCGAAGACGCCCTGACCGACTCACAGGAGTGGTGGCCAGCGGACTACGGTCACTACGGGCCGCTCATCATCAGGATGACGTGGCACCAGGCAGGGACGTACCGAACCACGGACGGCCGTGGCGGCACATCCGGCGGCACCCAGCGGTTTGCACCCGTCAACAGTTGGCCTGACAACGCAAATCTCGACAAGGCCCGGCGGGTGCTCGAACCTGTCAAACTCAAATACGGCCGCAAGCTCTCGTGGGCGGACCTGCTCGTTCTGGCGGGCAACGTCGCGATGGAGTCGATGGGATTCGAAACCTTCGGCTTCGGTGGTGGCCGTGAAGACGTCTACGAGCCCAACAAGGCCGTCGACTGGGGGCCAGAGGAGGAGATGCTCGAGGACAAACGCCACGACGATGAGGGAACCCTCGACGGGCCCTTCGCTGCCGACCACATGGGCCTCATCTACGTGAACCCAGAGGGACCAGGCGGTGAGCCGGACCCGTTGGAGTCCGCGAAATACATCCGCCAGTCCTTCGACCGAATGGCGATGAACGACGAGGAAACCGTCGCTCTCTGCGCCGGTGGGCACACGTTCGGAAAAGTTCACGGCGCTGCCTCGGATGAGAACCTCGGTCCTGAGCCCGAGGCGGCCCCCATCGAACAGCAGGGCCTCGGCTGGGAGAGCGAGTACGGCGAGGGGAAGGGGGCGGACACGATCACGAGCGGCATCGAGGGACCCTGGACCCAGTCGCCGACGAGTTGGGACATGGACTATCTCAACAACCTCCT
>Ga0207421_10000867_pt1 | contig 39504 bp, 35 predicted proteins | sample SodLakKL_010_SED_4_FD_187542 | JGI IMG/M metagenome (GOLD analysis project Ga0207421, IMG submission 187542) | Alkaline sediment microbial communities from Lake Tanatar, Kulunda Steppe, Russia - 8KL_010_SED (SPAdes) (version 2) | ecosystem: Environmental > Aquatic > Non-marine Saline and...
CAGTTGATTGATGCAGTTGATTGATGCAGTTGATTGATGCAGTTGATTGATGCAGTTGATTGATGCAGTTGATTGATGCAGTTGATTGATGCAGTTGATGCAGCAGAGCCGACGCGCCCGCAGCCCTCGTCCGCCGGCGCACGCATGATCCCTGGTCTTCTCATTTTATCCTTGATGTTGCGATGCGGCATCCGGTTGTCATTGGCATTGCAGGAGGCTCGGGTTCAGGCAAAAGCACGGTGCTCCAGCGCATCATGGAGGCGTTTGGGCGCGAGCAACTCGCCGTGTTGGACCACGACTCCTACTATGTGGACCTCAGCCATCTGCCGCCGGATGAGCGAGGGGCGTTCAATTTCGATCATCCAGACGCCCTCGAAACATCGCTCATGCGGAAGCACCTGGATCGGCTGATGGCCGGGCAGGTGGTGCAGAAACCGACCTACGACTTCACCACGCATGCCCGTGGTACGGAAACGACCGAAGTGCAGCCCCGGCCGGTCATTATCGTGGAAGGCATACTGGTGCTGGCCGAGCGTGAACTGGCCGAGCGCATGAACATCAAAATTTTCGTGGACGCTGCTGATGATGTCCGGCTCATGCGCCGCATCCGGCGCGATATTCACGAGCGTGGCCGGAGCATCGAAAATGTGCTCTGGCAATACGAGAAGACGGTACGCCCGATGCACCTGGAGTTCGTCGAGCCTTCGAAGCGCAAGGCCGATGTCATCATACCGCGTGGCGGCCACAACGAGGTTGCTATCGACATGCTGCTGGTGCGTATCGAGAAGCTATTGTATCAGTACGAGCGTTCACTGGCGTGAGTAGGCGCGGGCGTTCGCATCGGCGCCCCACGCGCCGCCCACACGCGTTACCGAGGGGAGGTCCATGTATCAACAGTTTTCGGTCAGTCGACTGGCGAATCTTTGCGCCCGCACGATCCTGCGCGGGTTCGCGCGATACCGCACACAGTTCGCCCACCTCACGCGCCGTGCACGCACCGCGTTTGCAGAGCGCGACTGGCAGCAAATGCAAGACGACGCCCGGGCCCGGCTAACGCTGTACGAAGAAGTTGAAGACGCTGTAGTCAAGGAAGTGCATGATTTGCTGGCCTCCCAGGTGCGCGAGCGCCTCATGTGGGTCAGCATCAAAGCTGTGTACTCCGGCCTCATCGACGGGCGGGGCGACTGGAATATCGCAGAAACCTTTTTCAACTCTATCACACGGCAGGTTTTCTCGACGGTTGGCGTGGACCCCCACGTGGAGTTTGTCACGTCGGACTACGAGGTGCCGTTGGCTGAGCGAGCCGTGATTTACCGCACGTACGCGCGAGCAGCGTCGACGGAGGCGTTGCTGCATCAGCTACTGGAGGACGTGGCGTTGGACGCCTCCTGGGCCGACCGTGCCCGCGATGTGGCCCTCGCCGCGGAGCGCATCGATGCACGCCTGCAGGAGGTGGGGGCGCTGGCGGTTGTGGAACGTCTCGAGGTTATCCATGAGCCGTTCTTTCGGGGCAAAGGCGCGTACATCGTGGGGCGGCTCTATAGTGGCTCCCATCTGCTGCCGTTTGTCCTCGCCCTGCATCACGAGGCGCCCGGCCTGCGCATTGATGCCGTGCTCCTCGAAGAGGACCCGGTCAGCATCCTGTTCAGCTTTGCCCGGTCCTATTTTCATATCAATGTAGACCGGCCCTACGACCTCATCCGGTTCCTGAAAACCATCCTGCCGCGGAAGCGCGTGGCTGAGTTGTACATCTCTACGGGCTACAACAAGCATGGCAAAACCGAGCTGTACCGCGACTTGATCTCTCACCTGGCGCTAACCGAAGAGCGGTTCACGCGGGCCCGGGGACAGCGTGGGATGGTGATGACGGTCTTTACCATGTCCAACTACGACCTTGTATTCAAAGTCATCAAGGACCAGTTCGACTATCCCAAAGAGTCGACGCGGCAGGAGGTCATCGACAAATATAAGCTCGTCTTTCGCCGGGAGCGGGCGGGGCGCCTGGTAGACGCGCAGGCCTTTGAGCATCTGCAGTTTGCCAAGGAGCGCTTCGCTCCCGAATTGCTGGAAGAGTTGGAGGAAGATGCCAGCAACACCGTGTGGGAAGAGGGCGAGCGCGTCGTGGTGGATCATGCGTACATCGAACGCCGGGTCATTCCGCTGGATATTTACGTCCGTGAAGCGGGGGACGCCTCGGCGCGGCAGGCGGTCATCGACTACGGGCAGGCCCTCAAAGATCTGGCGGCGTCCAACATCTTCCCTGGCGACCTCTTTCTGAAGAACTTTGGCGTGACGCGGCACGGGCGCGTGGTCTTCTATGATTACGATGAGCTTAGCCTACTCACAACGTGCGAGTTTAAGGAGCTTCCCGAGCCCCAGACGTACGAGCAAGCGATGGCGCCAGAGCCGTGGTTTCACGTTGGCGAGCACGACATCTTTCCGGAAGAGTTCAAGCGGTTTCTGGGGTTACCGGACCCGCTGATGGAGGTCTTTGAGGCACATCACGCCGACCTGTTTACGGCCAGCTACTGGCAGGCGGTTCAGCAACAGGTGCGCGAAGGCGAGGTGCTACACACCGTGCCCTACGCGGCGCGGTTTCGGCTGGATAACCAGCCCGAGGAGGCGTAGAACTTAGTTGGGCGGTGGCTGGGCCCATGCCAACAGGGCGCGGCCGCCTTCCAAGACCAGGTGAGGAGCGTGGTGCTCAAGGGCGGGCATCGCTTCATAAAGCGTTTCCCCCCAGCCCCCCGTAACGACCACCGCATGAGGCCCTGGGGTAGTGCGCTTGAGGCGGTCTACCATCCCGTCAACGCTGTCGATGAACTGATGATAGAGGCCCGATTGGATGGCCTCGCGGGTGCTTGTGCCCAGGGCATACGCCGGAGCTTCCATGGGCACATCCGGGAGCTGAGCGGTTCCCTCGTGAAGTGCGCGCTGGAGGAGGGCCGGCCCCGCTGCAATGGCCCCTCCTCGATACACGCCTTCTGCAATGACCTCGTAGGTGATGGCCGTGCCGGCGTCGACGACAAGCATCGTCGTCGCGGTTTGATGCCATCCTTGCCACGCGCCCGCTGCGGCGGCAAGCCGATCGGCACCCAGGGTATCGGGGGTAGCATAGCCCATCGCGAAGGGAAGCGGCGTTGTAGGACCAGCTACGAGGATGTCGGCCACCCCGTGCGCCCCCAGAAGCTCGGCGGCTGTTGAGGTTTGCGACGGCACCACCGACACGATAGCCACACCCTCGACGGCCTGTTGGGCGATCACCGCTCGCAGCGCATCCGCTCGGGGTGCCCAGGCAGTTCCCACCACGCGGTGCAGCGCCGCCAGCTCACCGGCCTGGAAGCAGCCGATTTTCAAGGCGGTGTTTCCGATGTCGAGTACAAGATGCACGTCAGGAGCGACAGATAAGGTTAGGTGAGCGTCGGCTGTGAAGAGACATCGCCGGCGAACACCACGTGCTCCCCCACCGCTGTTGCCAGGCGAAGCCCACCGGCCGGGCTGAGGCCCAGCACGCGCCCCGTGATCGAAGCCGCTCGCGTAGTCGGGTGCAGGGTGATGGTTTGTCCGCGATGCATCATGCGGGCCTCAACGGTCTCCCGCAGCGCGTCAACGGCCCCACGCTCCCATTGGGTATAGCGGGCTTCCAGATCGGCCAGGATCTGCGCCAGGAGGACGGCACGGTCGATGCGCTGCCCACTATGCAGCAGCAACGAGGTGGCCTTGTCTTGCAGCGACGGAGGAAACGCCTGTTGGTTCACATTCAGCCCAATGCCGGCGACGATCGCGGGGACGCTCCCTGTGCCCGCGGTGGTCTCCAGCAGTACGCCCCCCACCTTCGCCGTCCCACAGCGCAGGTCGTTGGGCCATTTGAGTTGCCCGGCCGTGGGCCCGCAGAGGGCCTGCAGCGCGTCGGACACGCTGAGGGCGACTACCAGCGGAAGCAGGGTCAGGTGGGTGTCATCTGCAGGACGCAGCAGCACGGATACCATCAGGTTCACGCCGGGGGCGGCGGTCCATTGGCGCCCGAGCCGCCCACGGCCCGCATCCTGGTACTCGGTAAGGAAGGTGCTTCCTTCAGGGGCGCCTTCTGCCGCCCAGTCGCGCATCGCCCGGTTGGTCGAGTCGACCTGAGCGGCGCCCCTCAGCGGATGGCCAAATCGCCGGGTAGAGAGGAGCAGTTGCGTGCGGCGGACAAGAGCCGGGACAGTCATGCGAAGGTGAAAAGCCAATGTATACAAAAACAAACAACAGTGTGGGGGGCCCACAACGGCGGGGGCGGGGATAGGTGCCGTCCCACGCTAAGCGCGTACATGGTATAATAATTGACCGGTGGTACGGTGTAGTTTCTGCGACGGCTGCCGGTGTTGCAGAACGATCCATTCGCTAACTAATGGGCGTCTTCTCCGTGATCTACTGGCGACGTAGTAGCCGTATCCCGAGCGTGGGTCCCGGCGGGCTCTTGCTGGTCCTCCTGTTTCTGTGGGGCAGCACCCCAGAACCGGGTTACGCACAGGCTGACGCCCAGGCCGACTCTGCGCGTGTCGTGGAAATCCAACTGCAACGTGCGGTAATCGCCATGCGTAGCGGCGCCAGCCCGCGCGAAGCCCGGGCCCGGCTGGACCGGGTGCTCACGCTTGCCCCCGATCATGCCGAAGCGCTCCACCTCCGGGCGCGCGTGCACCTGGCACTGCAAGCCCCACAGCAGGCCATGCAGGACGCGGAGCGGGCGCTTCAATTGACGGGCACCCACGTGGCGACGTATGCTACCCTCGTTGAGGCTGCCCGTCAGGTGGGCGACCGGCCGCGGGCGGTAGAAGCGCTGGAGGCCGCGATGGCAGCGGTCGATGACACGAGTCCGCATCACCTGCGGTTGTCCTGGAGCGCGCTGCAGCTGGAGCACTACGACCATGCCGAGGCCCTGGCCCGGGTGGCCCTTCGTCGTCAGCCGTACCGCGCAGCTCCCTATCAGCACCTGGCGCGCGTCTTCATGCGCACCGACCGCGCAGCCGATGCTGCGTTTATTCTGCATCAAGGGCTGGAGCGCGGGGTCCTGCAGGCCTCCGGCGTGGTCGACGACGTAGACCTGCGCACGCTGGCCACCCACCCGCTCGTTGCGCCCTTTTTGGAGCGCTAATTATTCGGCAGGGGGCTGCGAGCTATCCTCCGCGTAGCCATAGAGCGCGATCACCGTGCGAAACACCTGATTGGGTCGTAGGAGAGTGCCTACGTTGGTGTGGGCGCGCAGCAGCGCCGGTACCCACCCCGCTCCATGGGGGCGGATGCTTACGTCTACCGTGGTATGTTCGCCAAACAGAAGTCCGCGGTCCTGGCGCTGCAGAAAGAGCTTGATGAGCTCGCCGCTTTCCGCGTGCACGTAAAACCGCGCATGACGGATAGCCTGATCATCGCCCACATCCGAGCGAGCCGCCACTTCTATCACACGCAAGGGATGGCCAAACCATGTGGTATCCGGATGCATCGTGTAGGTAAACGCTTCCGCGTATCGGGGCTCCAGGTAGGCCGGGTCTTCGGGCAGGACGAAGGAGGGCAACGCCTCCAGTGGTCGATCGCCTCCACGCAGAAAGCCCGGCATGCGGTCGGCGTCGAACGTGCCCAGGCTGTCAACCACCCGCAGCAGGGTCCGCTCGCCGGGCGGGGTGTGTGCATACAGCGCGGTTGATCGGCGGGTGATCTCCGGGCCTGGCGCCCACTGCTCGGTGCGCACGTAGCGCCGGTGCGCCACGGTGTCGAGTGCGCGGAAGGCCTCGGTGAACGCATCGGTCGATAGCGTGTCCAGCATTTCCAGCACCGCCTCACGGTCGTCGGTACCCTGCTCCTCGGCCGGGGAAGGGGTAGGCGTATCGCCGCAGGCGACCAGTAGACCGAGGAGGAGGCCAAGCAGCCCCCCGTGCCAGAGGTGCCGGAATACAGACGGAAAATTCCACTGTGGCATGGACACTCCTTGGTGGGTTTGCTTATGATGAGCATCGTTGACATGCGCTCCGATGCAATTTCGCCGGTTTGTACGCGCCGCCGACGGTGAAGCGGCCCTTCCTACTGTAGACCTGCTCCGTAGATTCCTGCCTCATGTATACCCATGCCCGTGACGTCGCCATCCGTGCTGCCACAAACGCTGCCCGTCTTATTCGCTATCACACCGGAGGCGTCGATGAGGAGGGCATTGAACACAAAGGCGTGCACGACTTGGTGACCCACGTGGACGAGGCCGCGCAGGAGGTGGTGGTAGAGACACTCCGCGCCGCCTTCCCTGAGCACGCCATCCTGGCCGAAGAGGGTGCCACCGACGCGCCCGCGGCGCCTAAAGGGTACCGCTGGATCATCGATCCGATCGACGGCACCACCAACTTCACCCGCGGCTGCCCACCCTATGCCGTCAGCATCGGTCTTCAGCACGATGGCGCACTGGTCGTTGGCGTCGTGTTGGAAGTCACAAATGATGATCTCTTTACCGCTGTGCAGGGCGGCGGGGCCTACCAGAACGGGCGTCCCATCCACGTAACCGATAACGCCGCGCTCGACCGCGCACTCCTCGCCACAGGCTTCCCGTACACGGTGTTCGACTACATGGAGACGTACACGAGTGTACTTCAGCGCTTTCTGAAAGACAGCCGAGGCCTGCGGCGGCATGGGGCGGCCGCCGTGGATCTGGTGCGCGTAGCGAACGGCACCTTCGATGGGTTTTACGAAACGGGCCTGAGCCCATGGGACGTGGCAGCGGGGATGGTCATCGTGACCGAAGCCGGCGGCCGCGTTACGGATTTCTCCAACGACGCGAACGCGCTGTTCGGGGGCCAAATGATAGCGTCCAACGGCGCTATCCACGACGCCATCCTGGACCGGGTGCAGCCACTGCGCGACGTCCATCACTGACGCCCCATGGCGCCGCTGCCTGCTGGAGCGTTGCCACCCGCCGACGGCCCTGAACCCATCCTGAACAGGGTGCGTTTTCTGATCCCTTGCTGCTTCGACCTGCTCCAACGTTTTTCACCGCACGCCTTTTTCTATGCCCACGTCTGACACGCACACGCTTACGTCCGAAGTCGTACGCCAGCAGTTTCTCGACTTCTTCCAGGAGAAGGGCCACGAGGTCGTGGATAGCGCCTCCCTGGTGCCGCAAAACGACCCGACGCTGCTCTTCACGAACGCAGGCATGAATCAGTTCAAGGATGTCTTTCTCGGCGAAGGCACGCGGCCCTACAGCCGGGCCGTGGATACGCAGAAGTGTTTGCGCGTCTCGGGTAAGCACAACGACCTTGAGGAGGTCGGGTACGACACGTACCACCACACCTTTTTTGAGATGCTCGGCAACTGGAGCTTTGGCGACTACTTCAAGCAAGAGGCCATTGCCTGGGCCTGGGAGTTGTTGGTGACGCAGTGGGGCCTGGCGCCCGATCGGCTATACGCTACGGTGCACGAGGGCGACGACGTGTTGGGGCTGGCCCCGGATGAGGAAGCGGCCGCCTTCTGGCGCTCAGAAACAGACATCAACCCCGATCACATTCTCTTCTGTCCGTCGAAAGACAACTTCTGGATGATGGGCGATACCGGGCCCTGTGGACCGTGCTCGGAGATCCACATCGACCTGCGGCCCGAGGCTGAACGGGAGGAGACCCCAGGGCAGGACCTGGTCAACGCCGATCACCCGGCCGTCATCGAGATCTGGAATCTCGTCTTCATTCAGTACAACGCGCAGCCCGACGGGTCGCTGGAGCCGCTTGCGGATCAGCATGTGGACACCGGGATGGGCTTCGAGCGCATCGTAGCCGTGTTACAGGGCAAGATCAGCACGTACGACACCGACCTGTTTGCCCCGCTGCTGGCCCGCATCTGTGAGCTGTCGCCACGCTCCGATGTGGGCGCATACGATGACCTGGCCATCGACGACCCCGACGAGCGCGAGCGGGTGCGCATCGCTCTGCGCGTCGTGGCCGATCACATCCGCACCTGTAGCTTTGCTATCGCCGACGGGGTGATGCCGGGCAACACCGGCCGGGGGTACGTCATCCGTCGTATCTTGCGCCGTGCGGTCCGCTATGGCTATCAGACGCTCGGCTTCCGGTCGCCCTTCTTGCATCAGCTGGTGGGCGTCCTGCTTGTCAAGATGGGGCAAAGCTTTCCCGAGCTCATCGAGCGCGAAAGCTACATCACCCGGGTCATCCGTTCGGAGGAGGAGAGCTTCCTCGAAACGCTGGGCACGGGCATTGACTTCTTCGAACAGATCGTGCCGCACGTGAAGGACATCAGCACTCCGGCCGGCGGAGAAGCGCCGCGAGAGGCGCTGCTGCAAGATCGTGGGGCCATGGACTTGCTGGATAAGGCCTTTGTGGACGTGGACGACCGCGAGGCGATGGTAGACCGGTTTGCCGAGCACGCCGCGCAGAAAGAAATCCCCGGGGCGATCGCGTTTCTGCTGCACGACACGTACGGTTTCCCCGTGGACCTCACCGAGCTCATGGCGCGGGAGGAAGGGCTCTCGCTCGACCGGGAGGGATACGAAGCCTATATGCAGGAGCAAAAAGAGCGGGCACGCGCCGCCTCCGACTTTTCGCCTGCAACACCAAACGGCACGGTTACCGCAGCCGGCGAGACCGACGCAGCCGCGACCCAATTTGTCGGCTACGACCGGCTCAGCATAGACGACGCCCGCATCCTGGACGTCCGCACCATGCAGCACGACGACACGACCACCTACCATGTCGTGCTCGACAAAACCCCGTTTTACGCCGAATCTGGCGGTCAGGTCGGGGATCAGGGGATACTTGAGGTAGGTGAACAAACACTTGAGGTGTTGGACACACAGCGGCACGGCGCGCAGATCGTGCATCGGGTTGATGCGGCGCCCGAGAGCACCGAAGCCCCCGTACGTGCGGTGGTAGACGCTGAGCGCCGCCGCCACATTCAGAGGCACCACACCGCCACGCACCTGCTGCACGCCATCCTGCGCCAGGAGCTCGGCACCCACGTGGAGCAAAAGGGCTCCCTCGTTGCCCCCGATCGCCTGCGGTTCGACTTCAGCCACTTTGAGGGGGTCCCGGACGAAACGCTACACACCATTGAGACGCGCGTGAACGAGGCCATCCAGCGCAACATTCCCAAGGACGAAGCTCGGAACGTCTCATATGAAGAAGCCATCGACCGAGGCGCCATTGCGCTTTTTGGAGAGAAATACGGGGATGCCGTGCGCGTCATTTCGTTCGACCCGAACTTCTCGATGGAGCTCTGCGGCGGCACGCATGTAGAGGCCACCGGCGAAATCGGACTGTTCCGGCTGACCTCTGAAGGCTCGGTAGCCGCCGGGGTGCGCCGGGTGGAAGCCGTAGCCGGCCCCGCCGCGCTCCGCTACACGCAGGCGCAGGTGCAGGAGCTGGAGCAGGCCCGGGCCCAGTTCAAGTCCCTGCAGCGACCGTTGGATGAAGCAGTGGCTGCGCTGCTCGATGAGCGTAAATCGTTGGAGCAGACCGTAGAGGCGCTGCAGCATGAACAACTCGCGCAGCAGCTGGATACGTTTCTGGAAAACAGCACGACCGTAGGTCCCGTCACGCTGGTCACGGGCCAGGTGGCCTCCACCGACATGGACGCGTTGCGGGCCCTCGGCCAGGAGCTGCGCGGCCGCCTCCCCAATGAGGCGGTTGGCGTGTTGGGTACGGTAGACCCTGAGGGTGAGAAAGTGTACCTCGTATGCGCCGTAACTGACGATCTGAAAGACCGCCTGCCGGCTGGCACGCTGGTGGGCTCGTTGGCCAAGCGTGTGGGCGGGGGCGGGGGCGGACGACCCGGACTGGCCACCGCTGGCGGGCGCCAACCCAAGCAGTTGCCCGATGCCCTCCAGGCCGCGGCAGACGTGATCGATGATCTGCTTGCGTGAAGCCGCGGTTAACCGTGGAACCGACCGGCCGCCCAACGAGAAGAATAGCGCTGGAGGGATGCCGGAGCGGTCGAACGGGGCGGTCTCGAAAACCGTTGAGCCCTTCTGGGGCTCCGGGGGTTCGAATCCCTCTCCCTCCGCCATACAAGCCCCTGTCTGCACGTCGGTGCGGGCAGGGGCTTGGCTTTGTCTGCTACTGTCGTTTGGTACCCGTATGGCAGGGGCATAAACGCATGCGTCCGTTTACGCTGGCCCGTATGATGCGCCAAAGGTGATCTTCCGGACCGTGGGGTTGCGCACGGCACCGGAAATTGGACGTTGTATTTTAACTCGCCATGCGCTGCGCGATACTTCCGGCGTCCGCCCACCTGTCTGCTCCTGCCATGTCCCTCCATCTTGCGTCCATCGTACGCCGTTTATCCGTCGCCCTCCTCCTCAGCACGCTCGGTGCGTCCGCGGCCATGGGACAAAGCTGGGACGAGCGCCACGTCGCAGCGATCGACTCGATTGCGGAGGGCGCGCTGGAGGGAACGCTCGCAGGTGTGCCCCCGGTGGCAGGCCTGAGCATTGGCGTCGCTCAGGACGGGGTGCCGGTGTTGATGCGCGGCTACGGAATGGCTGACCTGGACGCCACGATACCCGCCACCGATAGCACCATCTTCCGCATCGGTTCGCTGACCAAAACCTTCACGGCGTCGGTCGTGCTGCAACTGGTCGACGAGGGACGCCTGGCCCTGGAGGATGATATCCGAACCTATGTGCCAGGGGCGCCAACGCACGGGCAACGCGTGACCATAGCGCAGTTACTCAACCACACTTCTGGCATTCCCTCATACACCAACCGGCCCGAGTATCCATGGCAAACGGCTGAGGCGCGCTCGCACGACGAGATGCTCGGGCAGATCGCTGGTGATAGCCTGGATTTTGCACCGGGGGCAGCGTACAGCTACACCAACTCGGGCTACTACCTGCTGGGGCTCCTGATTGAGGAGCGTACGGGGCGCTCGTATGCAGAGGCGCTTCGCGCACGCCTCTTCGAGCCGTCAGGCCTGACGGACACCCAGTACTGCCCCGATGCTCCCGATGGGCCTACCCACGCACAGGGATACCGCCCATCGCCCTTCGCTCGATCCCCGCAGCCGGCGAGTGCCATTAGCATGACGCAGCCGTTCGCGGCCGGCGCGCTGTGCTCGTCCGTTCGCGACCTGCTGGCGTGGATGGCCGCGCTTCAGACCGGTGCGGTGCTTTCCGATGCGCTGTATGAAGCCATGCGCACCCCCACCATCACCACCGCCGGCGATATGGTGAGGTATGGCTACGGGCTACAGGCTACTGAGCGTTTTGGCCGTGCCTACATTGGGCACGGCGGGGGCATCAACGGGTTCGCCGCGCAGTGGGGGCACTTCCCAGAGGAAGGGTGGACGCTCGTTGTACTGGCCAATACCGAGGGTACCGCTGCGTTTCAGGTAGAAGAAGCTATCGCGCGCCTGTTGCTGAACGCAGCGCCGGCCACACAGCCCATGGACCTGGGGCTTTCTGCAGAGGAGCGCCGGCCGTATGAGGGGACCTACGCCATCGGCCCGCTAAACATCCGCGTGTTCTCACATGAGGAGGTGCTTTGGGCACAGGGGGATGGCCAGCCCGCCTTCCGGCTGATGGCCCAGGGCGGGGGCGTCTTTTTAGCCCACGCCGACCCGAGCATCCGCCTGGTCTTTACCCGAAACGGCGAGACGGCCTCCGAGCTGACCCTGCACCGGGGCAGGCAGCTTTTTCAGGGGCCTCGCCTCGATGACGAATGACCGTCACCATCGGCATACGACCGGGGAGCGGCGGGAAACAGACCATAGCAAACAAGCTTAAACACGGGCTATCATAACGTGGGCACGCTCTATCTGTAGGCCGAGCCCCACGGTATCTTTTGTACATCCCGTTTTGTCCCCGATGCGTTTTTTCTCAGTAACTGGGCTGCCGCCGCTGTTGGCGGTTGCCCTTGCGGTTCTCCTCTCGGCCTGTGCCTCCAGTGGGACTTCGGTGGCGCCCCCGCAGGGCGTCAACTCGACGGTGATTGGTGAGGTGCGCTCCACCGCCGATGAGCCTATCGAGGACGTCACGGTGTTTGTTGACCAGACCACCGTCCGTGACGCCTCAGGAGCCGACGGCACATTTCGGCTGCCAGGGGTCGGGGTTGGCACGCAGCGTGTCGTGTTCTTCCATCCAGAGTTTGAGTTGGGCGCACTACTTGTAGACCCTGCCCGGCAGGGAGCGGACACGTTGCGCGTGACGATGGCACCCCGTGCCAGCGCAGCGCGCACGACCTCCGCACCCCTACCTTCCCCCGGGCCGCTTGAAGCTGGTGATGCGAGCGGGCTTCCAGCCGACCATTCGTTGGAAGGAGAGGCTTCTCATGCTGCCGCGATCGATCAGTTTGCGCAGCTATACCTCGGCACCCATGAGCAGTGCACGCTCGAAAACCCCGACGTGCTGAACACCAGGATCGACCGCGACGGCAACCTGCGCGTCGAGAGTGCAGAGCCGGTCTACGTGTCGAACGATCGCCTTGGATACAACGTGCAGCTCTTTGTGGACCGCGTCGTCATCAACGAAACGCCCAACGGCTTCAACCGCCAGGCCGAGGTGCACCAGCAGTTTACGGCGCAGGGTGAAGCCACCGTGGAGACGCAGGAAGCCCGAGAGGAGGCCTATATCGGATCCTTTCCCCATTTCCTTGCTGCGCTCGTTGAAGGGCGCGTGTATCGAGAAGGGCTGGATCATGAAATTCCGGTGGGTGGCGCAGAGCAAAGCCGGGGCCTGGCCGGTGCCGCTGGCGGGGGCGGTCTCATCGAAGACTGGGCCGAGTTGCGTAACCCTGAACGGGTGTTTAGTTACAGTCCCGATTCAGCGCTCGTGGCGTTTGAATCCGAAGGGGTGCGACGCATTGTCCACCGGAGCCGGGCCGGGCTGCAGCGAGCGTATGCCCGCGACTTCGTGGGATCCACCGATGCGCAGGGCCGGCCCGTATCGTACTATGAGATACGGGAAACCCCAACACGGCTCACGCTCCAGGGCCATGTCGTGAGCGGCAGTCCCATCGAACGCCAGGGAGCCTGGGCGAACACGCCCGTGTGCTATCAGCTGCCGCTGGATTACCGCCCCAACCGCGAACGCCGTTAGCCTCTTCCTCCACTTGCCCCACTGCCCATGACCACATCCATCGACCCCGTTCGGGGCCTCTACTGTAACCGTACCCTCAACCTGCGCCGGATTGAGGCGATTGGGTACGACATGGATTACACGCTCATTCATTACCACATGCGGGCCTGGGAAGAACGGGCGTATGCCTTCATCAAGGAGGGCCTGCAGCAGGAAGGCTGGCCGGTGGAGAACCTGACCTTCGACCCCGACCTCGCGATCCGGGGACTCATCATCGACTGCGAGGCGGGTAACATCGTCAAGGCCAATCGCTTTGGCTACGTCAAGCGCGCCTTTCACGGGACGCAGCCGCTGTCGTTCGAAGCGCAACGCGAGACGTACCAGCGAACGCTTATCGACCTGCGGGAGGATCGGTGGATCTTCCTGAATACGCTGTTTGCCATCTCTGAGGCATGCATGTATATGCAGCTGGTTGAGCTGCTGGATGACGGCCACCTGGGCAGCTCCATAGGGTATGGCGACCTCTACGAGCGCGTGCGTCGCACCCTCGACCAGGCCCACATGGAGGGACGGCTGAAAGAGGAAATCATCGCACAGCCCGACCGCTTCGTGGACCTCGACGAGGACATGCCGCTGGCGCTCCTGGATCAGAAGGAAGCCGGCAAAAAGTTGCTCCTCATTACAAATTCGGAGTGGAGCTACGCCGCCCCGATGCTTCAGTATGCTTTTGATGCTTTCTTGCCGGGCGATATGACCTGGCGCCAGCTCTTCGACATCGCGATTGTCGGCGCGCGGAAGCCATCGTTTTTCTCTGGCCAATCACCCGCTTTCCGCGTCGTATCGGAAGACGGCATGCTCCGCGAGCAACCAGGGTTGCTACATGAGGGGGAGGTGTACGTCGGCGGGAACGCGGCACTGGTGGAGCGGACGCTCGGGCTTTCGGGCGAAGAAATCCTGTACGTTGGCGACCACCTCTTCGTAGATGTCAACGTCTCCAAAAACGTGCTGCGCTGGCGAACGGCGCTGATCGTCCGGGAGCTGGAAGATGAGATTGCGACCCTCGCAGCCTTCACCGAGCGGCAGCACACGCTCTCGGCGCTGATGGAGGAGAAGGAAACGCTGGAGGCGGAGTTTTCCGCGTTGCGTTTGCGCCTGCAGCGCATCCGGGCGCAGTACGGCCCGCACAGCAATGGCGACCCAGAGACGCTGGAACAGCAGATGCGCGACCTCCGCGAGCGCCTGGTAGGCCTCGACGCCGAAATCGCCCCGATCGCTCGCGAGTCGGGGCGCATGATGAACCCCAACTGGGGCGTGCTCATGCGTACAGGGAAGGAAAAAAGCCACTTTGCCCGGCAGGTGGAGCGCTATGCAGACATCTACACCGGGCGGGTATCCAATTTCCTGCACCATACCCCGTTCGTGTACCTGCGGTCGCACCGGGGCAGCTTGCCGCACGACGATGTGGTAGATCGCGAATTTGCACCGGACGCCATCGAGCCGCTGCGTTGAGGCAAACGGCAGGATGGAGGGGCATCCCGCGGTGTTTCAGAAGGCGCGAGATGACCCGGGCGGCCCGAACATCGGGCATCGCTCATCGTTTCTACGACGTCCTCAGATGGTCTTCCCATCCCTTACTCACTGCAGGCGCTCCGTCATGAAGTTTATCCTGCTTCTTGTGCTGTTCTTTCTCGTGACCTTCCTGATGTTGTACCTGCGCGGAGGGCGTGGGGGCGGGGGAGGAGGCGGGTATCATCCGCCGCGTCGCCCGTATCCAGGGGGGCCCGTGAAAAAGCAAGAGAAAGATGAGTCGCCGGCTACAGTAGATGCGGTAGGGTCACCTTCGGGGGAGAGTCGTCGGTAAGGAGGCTCCGAGCACGCCGGGTGCACTCTTGGGGCGGGTGTTCGGGGCGCGGATACAGGCACGTCTGACAGCGCGATCTGTAGTTGTTGCATCAGTGTTACATACTGCAGGGCGTGGATAATGGGTCGGGTTGTGTAGGTTTGATACGTTGTAAGCGTAAGCAAATCAAGCACTAACCGGTCGTTGCGCGCAAAGCCATGGCTTCATTTTTGGACCCGATTCTTCTGGGCGCCTACCTCACCATCGCGGTCTTTGGGGTGCTCTCGTTCGGCCTGTTTGTGCGGATGGCTTACCGCCTGCTTACCCATCACCGTCGGTGGTTTCGCGCGGAGCACGGTGTGTGGGCACGCCTCAAGCTGGTCTGGTCGCTGGCTGTAACGTATAACCTGAAGGTGTTTGGCTGGGTGATGGGCCGCACCCGCCAACTGAGTCACTCACGCTACTTGCAGCAACAGGCCGACGCGGTTTCGGCAGCAGAAACGAAAGACCCGATTCTGCGCTCATGCTTTAACTGGTTCCTACTGACGTATCAGGCCTACCTTGTCTTCTTTTTTGTGACGTTTGCGCATGTGATCCTGTTTGTAATCACGCCGATATAGCCTGATGCCTCGGGACCTTTGAGGCTACGCCCGAGCGCACGCCGGACGTGGGCATGTCGGTTAAAACGGGAAAAGCGTCCGCTTGCCCCTCGCACTGCTTTTTGTAGAGACCACCGCCTCGTATGCCCTCCCTGCTTCTTTTTAGCGACGTGCACACCGATCATGCCGCGGCCCACGCGCTCGTTGAAAAGGCGGCCGACGTGGACGTGGTCGTTGGCGCTGGGGACTTCTGTGCCATGGGGCGCGGGCTTGCGGCCACCATCGACATCCTACGCGCGATTGAAACGCCCACGGTGGTGGTCCCAGGCAATGCGGAGCCGCTGGAGAAGCTACGGGCGGCCTGTGCCGACTGGCCCGCGGCCAGGGTGCTGCATGGCTCCGGCTCCACGGTGCAGGGTATTCCCTTTTTTGGCATTGGCGGCGGCATCCCCGTTACGCCATTCGGCGCCTGGAGTTGGGACTTCACGGAAGAGGAAGCCCGCACGTTGCTCCAGGACTGCCCATCGGATGCCGTGCTCGTCTCGCATTCCCCACCGCAGGGCGTCGTGGATATCAGTTCGCGTGGGGAGCACCTGGGAAGCCAGGCGGTGCGGGAGACGATCGAAGCGAAGGACCTGCCCCTGTGCGTCTGTGGCCACATTCACGGCAGCTGGGGAAAGACGCAGGTGCTCAGCGATACACCGGTTCACAACGCCGGGCCAGCAGGCACGGTCTGGGACCTGGACACGGTCTCAGGTACTCCACAATAAAAAAACCGCCGGTGCACGAGGCACCGACGGCTGTTGATCATGGCGAGGCCATGGGTGCGCGGTCACTCGGCCGGCGACACGCGATAGAGCGCGCCATCTGAATGATCGGTGAGCACGAAGATATCGCCCTCCGGGCCTTCCCGCACATCCCGGATGCGCCCGATTTCTTGCAGTAGCAGCTCTTCATCGTGAATCACCTCTGTGTCCGTGGTCACGAGCCGCCGGATGCGCTGCGCGCTCAGTCCACCGGCCAGAAGGTCGCCCTGCCACATCTTGAACGCGTCGTGTGTAACGAGTGCCAGGCCCGAGGGGGCGTGTGTAGGCAGCATCTCGTAGAACGGATCTTCTATACTCTCCATTGACCGCGCCTCGGCATCGGGAAATTGCTCTTGCGTGCCGTAATCAAGCCCCTGGGTTACCACAGGCCAGCCGTAATTCTGGCCAGCCTCGACCCGGTGCAGGAGGTCGCCTCCGCGGGGGCCGTGCTCGGTGGCCCAGATGGTCTGGTCGTCAGGGTCTACCACCAGTCCCTGAATGTTGCGGTGGCCATAGGAGAAAATCTCATCGGCTACGCTGTCATCATCCACAAAGGGGTTGTCTGCCGGCACGCCACCATCCGCGGTCAGGCGAAGCAGTGTTCCTGCATGATCCTCCGTATCCTGCGCACGCGGGGGGGTGGTGCCGCGGTCGCCGATACTCATCAGCAGGGTACCGTCGTCCAGCCAGGCCAGGCGTGAACCGTAGTGCCGCCCGGGGGAGGAGTACTGGTTCTGCACGAACAGGTCTTCCACCTCGGTCAGCGTATGGCCATCAAGGACCCCACGGGCCAGCGCGGTTGCTGTGTTCTCTGGGTCATCCGGGGCTGGTTTCGAATAGGTGAGGTATACCATCTGGTTCTCCTCAAACGCCGGGTGCACCGCTACCTCCATCAGACCGCCCTGCCGATGGGCACGTATATCGGGCAAGCCCTGGATTTCGGTAGGCTCGCCATTCTGCACCCGATGCAGACGCCCCGGACGTTCGGTCACAAGCATGTCGCCATCGGGCAGAAACGCGAGGGACCAGGGATGCTCAAGGTCAGCCACCATCCGGTCGAGCCGCATCGCCTCGTACTGAGAGTCCAGCGTGCGTGCCTCCCAGGTGTCGGGGTCATCGGCGCCATTGTTGGTTGTGGCGTCCGTGTCGGGGGCCTCGCAGCCGATCAACAGCAGGGTGATCCATAATAGGGGGAGATAAAAATGACGGGCGCGCCGCATAAAGAGAAGGAGCTTTGTGATAAACTTATTATGTTAAAATATAGCTGACTACACGGCAACATGTCGAATGCTTGATGTAATTCGTGGGTGAATCCTTTCCGCACGGGCGGGAGAGGCGAGTAGAAGATGCCGATCGCAGGGACCCATACCACAGTCGCTCGTTTTCGCTACACGACAGCTCACATAACCGGCCGATACGCATGACTATACGATTGCAAGACCCCTGGACGACCGCAAGCGCTCTCGTTGGGCGGGCTACGCGAGGTGTGGCCTATGCCTACGCTTTTGTCGATTTGACGGAAGCGGTGCAGTGCGCGCGGGATGGGGACGGGCGCGGAGCCGCTACCCGGGCAGGCGCTGTCGGCGGGCGCCTTGTCGGGGCCACGTTTGGTGTGAGCCTTGGCATGCTGGCTGGCTCGGTGGTGGCAACGCCGAAGGTGGGCGGACCCGTCGGGGCTATCGCAGGCGGCACGCTTGGGTCGGAGTGGGGGGAGGCTGTAGGACGCGTGGCGGGAGGCACGCTGTGGCATGGGATGGCGGCATTTACAGGGGCGGGCAGGCCATCGGGAGACGAAGACTGAAGGTTTGAGCCTACCCACGGGCGTTGCTGCAGCAGGCCGGCCTGCATACATAGATCAAAACGGCCGCTGCATCGTACAGCAGGCCGGCTGCATGATACACCAAGTCCCATTGATTGAATTAGCTGTATCCACACGCATGGAAGTCGCGACAAAAAAGACGCCGTTGCAGAAAGAAATTGCCCGGCGGCGGACGTTTGGCATCATTAGCCATCCGGATGCGGGGAAGACCACGCTGACGGAGAAAATGCTACTGATGGGGGGCGCCATCCACGAGGCGGGCGAAGTGCGGGCGAACAAGTCGCGGCGCCATGCCACCAGCGACTGGATGGACATGGAAAAGGAGCGCGGCATCTCCGTCACCTCCTCGGTGATGCAGTTTGAGTACGAGGGCTGCAAAATCAATCTGCTGGACACGCCGGGCCACAAAGACTTCTCGGAAGACACTTACCGGGTGCTGACGGCAGTGGATAGTGTGATCATGGTGTTGGACCACGCGGCCGGTGTGGAGCCGCAGACGGAAAAGCTGATGGAGGTCTGCCGCATGCGCAACACGCCCATCATCACGTTCATCAACAAACTGGACCGCGACGGGCTGCCCCCGCTCGACTTGCTCGCCGATATCGAAGAGACGCTCGGTATCCAGGCCGTGCCGTTTAACTGGCCGCTGGGAATGGGGCGGCTCTTTCGGGGGGTGTACAACTTTCAAGACGAGACCATCCAGCGTTACCAGAAAGGCGCCGGGCCCCAAAACACGGTGCTGGAGACGGAGAACGTCGAGGAGCGCATTGAGACGCTCATGGGGTCAGGCGCAGAGGATCTCCTCTTTGAGATTGACCTCCTGTCAGAGGCTGGCGCTACCTTCAAGAAAGCAGACTACCTCGCCGGAAAGCAGACCCCGGTGTTCTTTGGCACGGCGCTCAACAACTTCGGCATCAAGCAGATGCTCAATACCTTCGTCACCATCGCGCCGCCGCCACAGCCCCGGCAGACGACCACGCGCACGGTGCAACCGCAGGAGGATGACTTCACCGGGCTCGTCTTTAAGATCCAGGCGAATATGGACCCTCGCCACCGCGACCGCATCGCGTTTGTGCGCGTCTGCTCAGGGGAGTTTACGCGGGGCATGACCGTGCGCCATCATCGGCTGAACCAAGACCTCCGCATCAACAACGCCACCATGTTTATGGCGCAGGAGCGGGAGGGGGTGACCAGCGCCTTTCCGGGCGACATTATTGGGGTGCATAACCACGGTACCATTCGCATTGGCGATAGCTTTTCGATAGATGAACCACTCTGGTTTACCGGGGTGCCCAGCTTTGCCCCCGAGCGCTTCCGGAAAGTACAGCTCAACGATCCCCTCCGGGCCAAGCACCTCGCGAAGGGACTGAAGCAGCTCAGCGAGGAGGGGGCTATTCAGGTCTACCGTCCGCTCAAGGGCAGCGCCTTCATCCTGGGCGCCGTCGGGGAGCTGCAGTTCGACGTGACCGTGGATCGCCTCAAGAATGAGTACAACGTGGATGCTCAACTTGTGGGCGTCAACATCGCGGCCGCGCGGTGGGTGGAGGCCGACGATCCCAGCGTGATGCAAGCGTTCGAGCGTCGCTTCCAGAACGATCTGTACCATGATGGCGCAGGCGACCTGGCCTTCCTGACGTACAGCTCGTGGTACCTCAATCGGACGATGGAAGAGTGGGATGCCGTCCGCTTCAAATCCACCAAGGAGCATGTGCCGGACGCCGTGGCGCACGACTAAAGCGTTGGGTCGATCCGTGGAGGACCGGGTAGCCGCTTGCATTGCCACTGCCCGGCCTGTTTGGTATGCTATGGTACGTTACTTTGCTACCGACCGACCTCCATACCCTCATGCCAGACGCTTCTACGCCATCCTCCACGCAGGCCCCCGTGCTGGGCATCCATCATGTCACGGCCTACTCCAGCGACCCGCAGCAGACGCTCGACTTCTATACAGGCGTCCTTGGGCTACGCCTCGTGAAGCAAACCGTGCTCTTCAACAATCCGTCGGAGGTCTTTAAGGGCCCGACGATGTACCACCTGTACTTTGCCGATGGTGTCGGCACGCCCGGCACGGTGCTGACCTTCAAACCCCACCACAGCATTCAACAGGGGCAGGTGGGGCGCGGCCAGGTCACGGCCACCAGCTTTATCATTCCCGAGGCGTCCGTGGACTTCTGGGTTGAGCGTCTGGATGACCTGGAGGTGGACCGTTCCCCGCTGACGGAACGCTTTGGCGCAACGGTGATCCAGTTTGTAGATCCCGATGGGCAGCCGCTGGAGCTCATCACAGGCCCCTCGGACGTAGAGCCGTGGGCGGGCGCCGATATTCCCGCCGAACATGCGTTGCGCGGCTTTCATGGCGTCACGATCCACCCGGACAACGCGCGCCTGACTGCCGAGGTGCTGCAGGTGCTCGGGTTCGAGCAGAGCGGGGTCGAGTCCACCCCGCAAGACGGCGACTGGACGCGCTTTCAGGCGCCGGGCGTCGCGCATGGGCAGTACGTGGACCTGTACAACGAACCCAACATGCACGAAGGCACCTGGGGGGTAGGCACGGTGCACCACGTCGCCTTCCGCGCGGCGGACGATGCGCACCGCGACGTCATTCGCGAGCGCCTCCTGGCGGCCGGCCACAGCCCCACCACGATGAAAGACCGCAACTACTTCCGGTCGATCTACTTTCGGGAGCCGAACGGCGTCAACGTGGAAATCGCCACGGACGTCCCCGGTTTTCTGCACGACGAGCCTACTGACGCGCTGGGCGAGGCGCTACAGCTTCCGCCGTTCTTGCAGGAGCGCCGGGCAGAGGTCGAAGCGCAGTTGACCTCCTTGAAGCTCCCTTAATGGCGCAGCACGGGCGGACGGTGGGGGTAGCGTGCCACCGATTTCTTGCCTACCTTGACGCCACACGTTTCGCATGCTTCCTTTCTATCAACGCAGGTATCTTATGTCCACCGCTCACGGCTTGCTCGAAGGCAAGCAAGGAATCATTTTTGGCGCGCTCAACGAAGAGAGTCTTGCCTGGACCATTGCCGAGGCCGCCCACCGCGAGGGGGCGTCGTTTGTCCTGTCTAACGCCCCGGTCGCGCGCCGCCTGGGCAGCCTCGATGGCTTGGCCGACCAAACCGACAGCCCCATCATCTGGGCCGACGCCACCAGTGACGACGATCTGGAGGCGCTCTACGAAGAAGCTGGGACGCACCTCGACCAGATCGACTTTATCGTGCACGGCATCGGGATGGGCGTCAACGTCCGTAAGGATGTGCCGTATGAAGAGCTGAACTACGAGTGGTACAAAAAGACGCTCGACATTTCCGCGATCAGCCTGCACCGCATCGTGCACCACGCCATGGAGTCAGGCCAGATGGCGGATGGAGGCTCCATCGTGGCGCTGAGCTATATCGGGGCGCAGCGCATCTTCTCAAAGTACTCCGAGATGGGCGATGCCAAAGCCTTGCTCGAAAGCATCGTCCGCTCCTGGGGGTACCGGCTGGGCAAGCGCGGCATTCGCATCAACGCGATTTCGCAAAGCCCAACGCGCACCACAGCCGGTAAAGGCATTGCCGGGTTCGATGCCATGTTCGACTTTGGCGAGAAGCTGTCGCCCCTGGGGAACGCCAGCGCGGAGAGCTGCGCCGACTACACAGTAACCCTGCTGAGTGACCTCACCCGGGCGGTGACGATGCAGACCCTCTATCATGATGGGGGCTTCAGTGCGATGGGTATCTCGGACGAAGTGGTGATGGATCTCGCAGAATCGTTCGCAGCCGACACCGACGCGTGACGCTTGCTTCCTCGTGCCAACAACCCCAACACCTACGGGCGCGCGCAGGGGGGTGGCTGTTCGCTGCCCTCTGCGCGCTCTGGTTGGGGGCGTGCGACGCGCCGCGGCCTGTGCCCGTGCCGACGGCGCACGTGCATCATTACGACGTGACGCTGACCCTGGACGCAGAGCGGGCGCATCTGACCGGCCACGCGCGCCTCGCTGTTACCGGTGGAGGTGATGGACTGTCACTCGGCTTTGCGAACCTCCGCGTCGACTCCCTGCGCGTCAACAACCAGCGGGTGGCCTATGACCAACGGAGTGATGCGATTAGGATCACCACCGGGCGTTCCACCCGTGATACGCTCATGGTAGACCTGTGGTATGTGGGCGCTCCGCACATGGGGCTCAACCAGGAGACGTATGCGGGCGAACGGCTCGTATACACCGATGGCTGGCCCGATGAGGTGCGCGGATGGCTGCCCGGCACACACCACCCAGCCCGTCCGGCGACCCTCGACCTCACCCTCGTCACCCCGTCCGACCTGGAGGTCATCGCCTCCGGAGTAGCCGTCAGCCAGACGCGCGACGCGGAGGAACGCCAGACGCGGTGGAGGCTCGACGCACCGGTGCCGACCTACGCCTTCGGGTTTGCAGCGGGGCCATTCACAACGCTCTCCGATACGGCTCAGGTAGCCGCAGGGCCGCTCCCGGTATCGTTACACCTGCTCACCGACCCGGAACCGGCTGCCGAAGCCCTGCACCGGGTGCCGGAGGCGGTGGCGTTCTTCGAAGAGTTGCTCGGGCCGTACCCGTTTGCGTCGCTGGCCGTCGTACAGCTGACGCATCCCTACGCCGGGATGGAGTTTGCCGCGATGCCCACCGTACAGGCTGGGCTGTTCGACGCGCCGGGAACGCTGTGGACGCACACGCCCGAGTCTGTGGCCGTGCACGAGCTGGCGCATCAATGGGTGGGCAATGCGCTCTCCATGGCCGACTGGCGCGACCTGTGGCTGGTGGAGGGGATGGCGACGTACCTCACCGCCTGGTTCTACGCGCATGTGGCGGGCGAGGCGGTGGCGCTTGAACACCTACGGGCCTTACATGACGGACCATCCGACCACCAGGCCGCAGCGCCGCTCTACCCTGAGAACCCGGTAGTCCCCGCCGCTCATCTCGATCGCGAGCTGTACAACCGGGGGGCGCTCGTCCTGCATCAGCTGCGGGAGGAGATGGGAACGGCTGCCTTTGTGGCCCTCTGGCAACAGCTCATAGAGGACGCCCGCACCACCTTGCTCTCGACCGAGCGGTTGGAAGAGGCTGTGGCTTCGGGCGCAGATGTCGACGCTGGGACGTTTTTTGCTACGTACGTCTACGGGCGCACGTACCCGGCCGTCCCGGACCGCTTGGCACCGCCTGAGGTGCTGGAAACCGCTGCCTGGCACACGGCCGATGGCCCGCGTTATCGCCGAACGATGTCTCCCCCTGCTCGTTGAGGCAATCGTTTCCGGTTGCTTGCCACCGTTTCCTTCGATGACCGCCTTCCTTCATGATCTCTCTTTTCGTCTCTGATATCGACGGATGCCTGGCTGAGCCGTATCAGCCGTACCGCCTGGACGACCTCCGGCTACTGGCCAATCTGGCCCAGCGCGCGAGTGCTCTTCCCCATAGCACCTCGTATCCGGCGCTCTCGCTCTGCTCTGGGCGGGCCTACCCCTATGTAGAGGCCGTTTCGCAGATGTTGGGGCTCCGCGTCCCGGTGCTCTTTGAAAGCGGCGGCGGTCTCTTCGACCCCGTCTCGGCAACCATCACCTGGAATCCGGCGCTCACACCGGCCGTTGAGGACCAACTCGCAGAGGTCAAGGCCTGGTTTAAGGCCGATGTGGTGCCAAACCGGTCCATCATGATCGACCATGCCAAGCGCGCCCAGGTCGGCGTCATCGGGCCCGATGTAGAGGAGGTAGCGCAGCTCGTGCCCACGGTGGAGGCGTACGTGGCAGAGCAGCTGCCAGGGCTGCGGGTGTTTCACACGCCGGTGTCCATTGATGTCCTCCCGCCGTCCATCACTAAAGAGCAGGCGATGCGCTGGCTCTCGGAGCTGACGGGCGTCCCGCTGGAGGCCATGGCCTACATCGGCGATAGCAACGGCGACATTGAGGCGCTGCAGACCGTCGGCTACGGATTTGCCCCGGCCAATGCTGCCTCGGCCGTGCGCGAAGCGGTGTCCCACGTCACGGAGCATGCCGTGGCCGAAGGCGTCGTAGAGGCGTACGAATGGTGCGTCGCCCACAACACTGACCGTGCTACGGCTGCTGCGTAGCCCCACTTACCCTCCGTGCGTATGTCTCGCTTCGTTCCTCTTCTGTCGACCAGCATCCTGGCATTGCTCATCGCTCTGCTGGCCCCCACGCACGCCGTGGGCCAACTGCCCCTGGATATCGATCCGGAGGCCGCGCCTGCCGAACCCATGTACTACGTCACGGAGCGTCTGGCGACGGTGTACCGCGACCCCGCCGGGGAGAAGCCGTACTTCCGCCTTCGGCTTCAAGACCCCGTCTGGGTGGAGCATACCCAGGGCCGGATGGTACGGGTGCGCTCCGAAGGCGGGCTGAAAGGGTACCTGCCCCGCAGCGCGGTGTCGAACGTGTGGATCCGCGTGTCGAAAACCACGAAGCAGGTCTACGTCTACCGCGGCACAGCCCTGTACAAACGGTACGCAGCCGATTTTGGCTACAATGGGTTCGCCGATAAAGAGCGCCGCGGCAGCACAGCCACGCCTGACCACTGGCGCACCCCAGATGGCGTGTTCTACGTCGCCCGTAAAAACCCCCGCAGTCAGTACTACAAAGCCTTCGTGCTCAATTATCCCACCGCGCGGGATGCCCGGCGTGGGCTCCGCGATGGGCTGATCTCGCAGCGTGAGCACGACCGCATTAAGCAGGCCGACCTCAACATCTCCATGCCTCCGATGAACACGCGGCTGGGCGGATGGATTGAGATTCACGGCGACGGGACCGGCGACCAAACCAACTGGACGCAGGGCTGCGTGGCCGTCGAGAATCGCTTCATGGATGAGATGTGGCCGCTGGTCTCCGAAGGCACACCGGTCCTGATCGAGCCGTAGGTGCAGCGGTGCCGTGGCGCTGTTAGCCGTGCCACGACACGTGCGCTTCGTGCACGAAGCTATCTTCTTTTCTCACCACTGCTTGTCTATGTCGCGTATTTTGCTGCTTTTCCTGAGTCCCACCCTGGTGCTGTTGTTGCTCTTCATGGGCGGCTGCGGCGGGCCGGAGCCCACCGCGCCACCAGAGGGCTGGGAAACAGCCGAGGACCGATGGTGGACAGCTGATGCGGATACCAGTCAGGCCTTCCGTGACCTGAGCTCACTATCGGCGATGGGCATTGCATCGGCAGAGGTGGATGAGGTGGCGGCCACGCGGGCCGATGCGCGACAGTCGGGGCTGCTCCAGGATCAGTTTACCTCGTCGCTGCTGCAGCGGCTGGAGCCTATCCTCCGCAACAACCCGGAGGAAGTGTACGCCATCTTCCAGGAGCACATCGCGCCAGAAATTGAGGCTATGGACATCCAGGGCAGTGTCAACGAGGCCACGCGGGACTACCGGCGCGACGCCTACAACACGATCCGGCGCCACTACCGGGAGCCGCAGACGCGCCTGCAACTGGGCGAGGACATTGCCGTCTCGTATCCTGACTCCCTCCGCCAGGCGGGCATTGGCGGTCGGGTGGTGACGCAGGTCTACCTGAACGCCGACGGCGAGCCCCAGGCGATCAAGCTCATCGAGTCGGTGGAGCCCACGCTCGACGCCATCGCGATGCGCGCCACCACGCAGATGCGCTGGGACGCCGCGCGGCTGAACGTGGACGGAAGCTGGGAAGAGATCCCCGCGTGGTCGCGATTCACGGTGCGCTTTGCCGCTGAATGACGCCGCGGGAACGCCCGTCGCCCGGGTGATCAGGCGCCACTACGCGATCAGCACCCCGGCGATGGTGGCCGTCATCCAGGAGGCCAGCGCGCCTCCGATGACCGCCTGCACGCCCAGCAGCGCGACGTCCGCCTTCCGTTCCGGCGCGATCCCACCAATGCCGCCGATCTGGATGGCGATAGACGCAAAGTTGGCGAATCCGCAGAGGGCGTAGGTCCCGATGATGAAGGAACGCTCGCTGATGACGCCTTCCAGCTGGCTCAGGCTGACGAACGCGACGAATTCGTTCACCACGATCTTCTCGCCCAACAGCCGCCCAAACTGGAAGATATCCGCGGTTTCTACGCCCATGGCCCAGGCAATGGGGGCGAACAGCGTACCCAGGATGGCCTCCATCGAGAGTGCCTCAAACTGCCCATTGGAGATGTTGTCGATGAAGGCGTTCAGGTTGTACGGCTCAACGCCAAGGATAGAGGGGTTGCCGATCCACTGGAGGAGAAAGTTGAGCATCGCGATCAGCGCGATAAAGGCCAGCAGCATCGCGCCCACATTCAACGCCAGCTTCAGGCCCTCCGCTGCACCGGAGGCCGCGGCTTCCAAGATGTTGGCGTCGTCCTGCTCCACCTCAATCTCGACATCCCCGTACGTTTCCGGCTGGCCCGTTTCTGGGATCAGGATTTTTGCCATCACGATAGCCGCAGGGGCACTCATGATGGAGGCCGAGAGGAGGTGGGAGGCATAGACCGCCCGGGCGGCCGGGTCGTCGCCCCCCAAAAACAAGATATAGGAGGCGAGCACGCCGCCTGCAATGCTGGCCATGCCTCCGGTCATCAGCGTCATCAACTCGCTCCGCGTCATACCGCCGATGTAGTGCTTCACGAGTAGGGGCGCTTCCGTTTGCCCGATAAACACATTGCCGGCTACCGAAAGCGACTCGGCACCGGAGATGTTCATGGCTTTTGCCATAAAGCGCCCCAGGCCTTTTACGAGCGGCTGGATGAGGCGCACATAGTAAAGCACCGCCATCAGCGATCCGAAAAATACGATGGTGGGAAGCACCTGAAACGCAAACACAAAGCCGAAGGAGCCTTCCTGCTCGGGGTCCATCCCCAGCGGCCCAAAAATAAATGCAGAGCCCTCAAACGTGAATGCCAGAAGCCCGGCGAAGGCCGCGCCAATGCCCTCAAACAGGACCTGGCCGGGGGTGGTCTTCAGCACCAACAAGGCGAAGATTAGCTGGAGCCCAACCCCAATGCCCACCAGCCGCCAGTTGATGTTGCGCCGGTCGGACGAAAAAAGGACGGCCAGGCCGAGCAGGACGACAATCCCAAGAAGGCCGCGGAGAGCGAAGACGAGAGTTTCGGGCATGGAGATGGGCAAAAATCATACATCATAAGGAGCCTGCGACCACAGGGGGCACGCAGGCGCCCTAAGATAGAACACGCGGACGAGACTATAAACCGTCTGATTGTCCTCAGGCCAAGAAGGACGAGAAAACCTGTTTTTCATGGGGCTCGGCTGTACCTTCCGCCGCTGTACCGGTATCATACCTCTACCATTTTTTCCACGTAGGAATCTTAGCTCATGCGTCAGTACGAACTCCGCCGCGACGAATCAGGGACCGAAGCCGATGACGGGCGCGCCCGCGAGGTCCTGCAGGGCCTGAATGAGGCGCAACGAACGGCGGTGCAGGCGACGGATGGCCCCGTGATGATTATTGCAGGGCCTGGGTCGGGTAAAACACGCACGCTCACCCATCGCATTGCGTATCTCATTGCGCGTGGCAAGGCCCAGCCGCGCGACGTAATGGCGCTGACCTTCACCAACAAGGCCGCCCGCGAGATGAAGCAGCGGGTCCAGCAGATCATCGGCAGCGGAAGTGCCCGCGGGATGTGGATGGGTACCTTCCACTCCACCTTCGCCCGCCTCTTGCGGCGGGAAGGCGAACACATCGGCTATACGTCGGATTTTAGCATCTACGACACCGATGATACGGACCGCCTGCTGCGCAACCTGATGAAGGGGATGAACATCGACCCGAAGCAGTTCAAGGTACGGACGATGCGGTCGCTCATCTCCAGCGCCAAGAACCAGCTCGTGTCGCCGGAAGACTACCAGCGCATGGCCACGGGGGCCGCGCAGGAGCGGGCGGCGCAGCTCTACGGACCGTACGTGCAGACGCTGCGCCGGGCCAACGCCCTTGACTTCGACGACCTCCTCATCAAGCCCATCGAGCTGTTCGAGACGCACCCGGATATCCTCGAGCAGTACCAGCGGCGCTGGCGGTACCTTCATATCGACGAGTACCAGGACACCAACCACGCCCAGTACAAGCTGGCTAAGCTGCTGGCCGCGCGGCACAAAAATATCTGCGTGGTGGGCGACGACGCGCAGAGCATCTACGCCTTCCGTGGGGCTGACATTGGCAATATCCTGTCGTTTCAGCGCGACTACCCGGACGCCACCGTGGTACGGCTGGAGCAGAACTATCGCTCCACCAAGACGATTTTGCAACTGGCTGATTCCATCATCAAGCAGAACGAGGACCAGCTCGAGAAGGAGCTGTGGACGGACAACCACGAGGGCGAGTATGTGGTGCTCATCGAGGCGCTCTCGGAGCGGGATGAGGCGAAAAAGATTGAGCAGACCGTTCGCGACCTTCATGTGCGCGAGGGCTACAGCTACGACGACTTCGCCATTCTCTACCGGACGAATGCCCAGAGCCGCTCGCTGGAGGAGGCGCTACGCCGCGGGGGTATTCCGTACCGCGTCATTGGGGGCGTCTCGTTCTACCAGCGCAAAGAAATCAAGGATGTGCTGGCGTACCTCCGCCTGCTGGTGAACCCGGCCGACCAGGCCAGCCTGCGCCGGGTCATCAACTATCCCACGCGTGGCATCGGGGCGAAAACGCAGGAGCGCCTCTTTCAATATGCCCGGCGGGAGGGCCTCTCGGCGTGGCAGGCCATTCAGCAGATTGACGAGGCGGGGCTCTCGACGCGCGCCCAAAACGCCATTGAGCGGTTTGGCTTTCTGATTAGCTCCCACGCGGCCAAGGCTGAGTCGATGCCGGCCGACGAGCTGGCGCGGGCGCTCATCAAGGAAACCGGTATGCTGGACGAGCTGCGCAACGAAAACACGCGCGAGAGCCTGGGCCGATGGGAGAACGTGCAGGAGCTCATCAGCGCGATCGCTGAGTTTACCGCGCAGGCCGAGGAAGCCACGCTGGCGACCTTCCTGCAGGAGGTGGCGCTGCTTACCGATCTGGACGAGGACGAAGGGCAGGGCAACCGGGTCACGCTCATGACGCTCCACGCCTCGAAGGGGCTGGAATTTCCCGTTGTGTTTGTGAGTGGCCTGGAGGAGGGCCTCTTTCCGCTCTCCCGCGCCGCGCAGGAACGGGAGCAACTGGAGGAGGAGCGCCGCCTCTTTTACGTGGGTGCCACGCGCGCTGAGCAAAAGCTGTTTCTCTCGTATGCCCGGAGCCGCTTTCTGTATGGCAAGCAGGAGTCGGCGGTGCGCAGCCGCTTCCTCGACGAAATCGATCCCGCGGTGGTCCGCACCAAAGCGGGTGGGCCGATCAAGCGCCAGAAAGACCGCTTTACGCTGGACGAGGGTGATGCCGTCGACTACGACGAGGTGGACCCGCACTACTACCGCCGCAACCTGCGCGGGTCAAAAAACACATCGTCCAAGCGCACCCGCAAAACCACACGCCGTGCCAGCAACGGGTCATCGTCGGGCCGCCGCGTCGTCTATGACGAAGGGGCCGCCGAGATTGTACCCGGCGTGCGTGTGGAGCACGACCACTTCGGCGAGGGTAAGGTCCAGGCCCTGGATGGCGAGGGCGAGCAGATGGCCGCCACCGTATTTTTCCAGTCGGTGGGCCAGAAAAAGCTGAAGCTCAAGTACGCCAAGTTGCGGCGGATTGGGTAACGTCAGGAGCCCTCGCCATCCGCCAAGGCGCGGCCATCACTCATCGCGCAGCAACTGCCGGGCGCGCTCGGGGGAGCCGTCGTTGGGTGCGGGGTCGAGGCCCAGGGTGGCCGTCATCGTCTCGTAGAAGTCGATCGCGTACATCTTGTCGATGGTGTGCGCCGTGTGAAAGGCGGGGCCATGCGCGATCGCCAGCGAAAGCATCGACTCCAGGCGCGGGTCGTATCCGTGCGCTCCGCCGTCCGCGCGGGAGGGGTCGCGCTCGAAAAAGCTGCGCGTGGAAATGGTCCAGGTGTCGTCCGCGATCATAATGACCTCCGGAATGCGGTCGTGGCCGTGGAAGTTGAGGGCCGCCGGCACGTCCGCGCGCAGGTAGGCGCTGCTGTTGGGCGCGGCGTCCAGGGCCTCCACCAGCGCCTCTGGCGTGGTGCGACCATCGCGCACGTTAATCATGGCCACGGGGTTATAGTCGACCACGTGGACATCGTCCAGATCAATGTAGTCGTCAAGGATGATGACGCGCTCCTGTGAGGTCGGGCTCATGCCATGGTCAGACACGATGAGCATGTTCAGCGCATCAGACAGGCCGCGCTCCTCGAGCCCATCCCGCAGCCGTTGCAGGTAGCCGTCAACCTCAGCGAGGGCCTGCCGCACCTCCTCATGCTCCGGACCGTAGCGGTGGCCCCGGCTATCCACCTTGCTGAAGTACAGCGTCATAAAATCCGGCCGCGCCTCCGCCGGGAGGTCCAGCCATGCGAGGATCTGGTCGACGCGGTCCTCGCCGGGGATGCTGCCGTCGTACTCAACCCATTCGGTAGGACGCACGCCGCCAATTTCGGCCTCGGTGCCGGGCCAGAAGAAGGCGTGGCTTGTCAAGCCCTGGGTTTCTGCCGTCACCCAGATGGGCTCGCCTTCCCACCAGCGGCCGTCCTGAACGGCCTCGCGATTGCCGAGGCTGAAGCGCCCCAGCTCCTCATCGTACATGTTATTGGAGATGATACCGTGGTTTGCCGGGTAGAGTCCCGTGGCAATGGAGTAATGGTTCGGAAACGTCTTGGTAGGGAAGGTGTGCTCAACGCGCTCAACGAACGTACCTTCGCTGGCCAGTGCCTCCAGGCTGGGCGCGTCGTACAGGTCGAGGTAATCGTGGCGCATACCGTCAATAGAAACGAGCAGGAGGGGGCTGGTAGCCTCTGCCGCTGGATCTGGACGTGAGGTTGCTGCTTCGTCCACGTTGGCGTCGCAGGCGACGAGCAGCAGCGCAGCCAGGACGGCCGTGACAAAGGTGGTATACAGACGATTCATCGTACAGCGTAGGATATGACGGTGGGAAAACTTCAGGGTAGTCCAGTAGACCCGTAATACCGCGATCCGATCCACGGCCCAAGCTGCGCTGGCCTCATTCTGGAGCTGCTGTGGCACAATAGGCCGCGGTGGCGTCCACGGCATCCACGGCTACGGCGGCCCCGGGCCGAATGACATACTCGCTGAAGCCAAACACATCATCCGTCGGCCCCCAGTCGTAGGTGTAGCCGAGGTTGGTCCACGGATAGCCGTCCGGCTGGTAGGAAAACGCTGCTGTAGTGGCGATCCATTCGCGGTGCGCGTCGCTCACCGTCAGGAAGCGCGCCGAGCGCGGAAAGGTAAGCGGGCAATCGCGGTCGGTGATCTGCGGGTCCGGGCAGGGGCGGAAGAGGTCGTCCGGGTCGGCCCAGTAGGTGACGAACGTATCGTAGGGGGCGTCGGGTGGGAGGCCGATCTTTTGCCGGAGCCGCATGGTGAGGGCCGCCTCCGGCAGGTCGGACGTCTGACAGAAGTCCTGCACCTTGGGCGCCAGCGTGACCCAGACCTCGCCGTCGGTTACCAGCGAGTCACCGGGCGCGAGGTCGGGAGCGGACGTCCAGTTGACCACCCGCACGCTGCTTTCGCCGGGCGCGCCCTGCCACTGCACCACAGACGCCTCGGCCGTGATGGGCGTAAGCGGGCGGATGGCCTCCACGCCCAGGGTTTCCGCGGCAGCGATAGCGCGCTGGTAGCGGAGCGCCGCATCCTCCAGCACGTCCGCTGCCGTGGGGGCGGTAGTTGGCGCGCACCCGCTCCCGATGAGGAGCGTAAGCAGGGCGACCATGAAGAAGAGGCCCGCGTGCACATGGCGCTGCATGAGCTGGCTCACGACCGGTCAGCAAACAGGTAGTAGAGAATCACGCCAAGGTAGGGCAAGAAGAGCAGGATCAGAATCCACAGCACCTTCCCGCCTGTTGAGCGTCGGCTCCCGGCCACTTCCACAATCGCGATGAGGGCAAGGATGAGGGCAAGGACCCCGCAAATACCCAATGAGGTGGGGTCGGTTGCCATCTCCGATAGGTTGGCGCCACCACAACCGGTGAGAAACAGTGCCGCGATGCCAAGCACCACCACGGTGCGCAGGTGTAAAACGAAACGAGCCATGAACAGATCGGGTTGGTGAGAGAGGATAGTAAAGGGTACAAAACAGCGCTGTGAAATGGTACCCGATGGTCAGCCCTTTGAGAATAGGAGCACACACCGTATGACGATTATGGCGGGCGGGCAAACCGGGGTAGACCGTGCGGCGCTGGATGTAGCGCTGGAGGCCGGCGTGCCCGTGGCGGGGTGGTGTCCGGCAGGACGTCGAGCGGAGGATGGCGCTATTGATGCGCGGTATCCGCTCCGGGAGACCCCATCCGCGGCCTATGCGCAGCGCACGGAGTGGAACGTGCGTGACAGCGATGCCACCCTTATTATCTCGCCCATCGCCCCCAGCGGCGGCACCCAATGGACGGTTACCTGCGCTGCTGAGTGGGGACGGCCCGTGTGGGTCGCATCAGTGCGGACGCCCAAAACCGTCGGGCTGCACGTGCCGCGTCTCAAGCAGTGGCTATCCACGCATCGCATCCAGCGCCTCAACGTGGCAGGTCCTCGAGCCAGTGAAGCCTCGGCAGCCTATGCCATCAGCGCAGCGCTGACACAAGCGCTGCTCACGGCGTGTCCGTAGGGTCTTCCTCCGACGCATCTTCTCGCACGAGCACACCCTCAAAGCCCGGGTCGCCCGGCCGCTTGCGGTGGCGTTGCTCGTACAGATCTTCGCCATCATCCACGCGCTGCTTGGCCCGCCAGATGACATAGCAGATTCCGGCGAAGGAGACCATGACAAACAGCAAGAAGGGAATCCACAGCGGCACATGGTCGCCAAACCGCCCAAACTGCCGCGCCTGGATCTCCGGAAACCGAATGGCCTTATCCAGCAGCCAGACGGAGAAGGTCACGCCTACAACGGCGGCAAAGGCCAGCCCTACCTTCAGGAGGCGGGACCGACGGTTGCGCTCGGGGGGCGGGCTTTCGGTGTTGTGGGAGGTAGCCATGGGCGTCAGGCAGAGGCGCGTGCGGTGTGATCGAGCCGGATGGGGAGGCCGCTATCCTTGAGGTGGTGCTTGACCTCCTCCACCGAGTACGTCCGGAAATGAAAGATAGAAGCGGCGAGCACGGCATCGGCCTGCCCCTCGGTTAGGCCCTCGCGCAGGTGCTCCTTCGTGCCGGCGCCGCCCGAGGCAATGACGGGGATGGAGACGCGGTCCGTGATGCGGCGGAGGAGGGCAGTGTCGTAGCCGTCCTTGGTGCCATCGCGGTCCATGGACGTCACCAGCAGCTCGCCCGCGCCGCGCCGGGTCGCCTCCACGGCCCAGTCGATCGCGTCCAGTCCGGTGGCCTTGCGACCGCCCTGCACGTAGACCTCCCAGGTGAGCGGGTCGGTGCCGGTGCGCTTCGCATCGATGGCTACCACGATGCACTGCGAGCCAAACGCCTCCGCGCCACGCGTGATAAGATCCGGGTCCTTGATAGCCGCCGAGTTGATCGAGACTTTGTCGGCCCCGGCGTGCAGCATGGCGCGCATGTCGTCCACCGTGCGGATGCCGCCGCCCACGGTCAGCGGAATGAAGACCTCATCGGCCGTGCGGCGCACCACCTTATGCATAATGCCGCGATCCTCATGGGTGGCCGTGATGTCCAGAAACACCAGTTCGTCCGCCCCAGAAGCGTCGTAAAAGCGGGCCTGCTCTACCGGGTCACCGGCATCGACGAGGTCTACAAAGTTTACGCCTTTGACGACCCGGCCCTGGTCGACGTCCAGGCACGGAATAATGCGTTTGGCAAGGGGCACAGTGGGACCTCAGAAAAATAGGGGAAGTCAGCAATCCGACGGCAGGTCGGCCGTCGTGCGCATCGGGGCGGTGGAGTAGGTGTCGAGGTCGACCTTATCTTTGTCGTGCCAGCACCAGAATTGCTGGCAGGGGAACCGGTTTTCGTAGAGCGCGCGGCCCACGATCACCGAGTCGACGCCGTAGGACGTGAGCTCTTTGATGCCAAGGAGATCCTCATACCCGCCAATGCCGCCGGAAGCCGTAATCCGCGTCAGATTGAGCTGGGTGCCCAGCGTCCGGTAGGCCTCCAGGTTGGGGCCTTCCATGGTGCCATCGCGGGAGATGTCGGTGTAGACGATCCGTCGCACGCCGCGCCGCTCCATGTCCAACGCCAGGTCCACCGCGTCCACGCCGCTGCCCTCCGTCCAGCCCTGCACGCGCACCTCGCCGTCCTTCGCGTCGATGCCCACAACGATGCGGCTGCACCCGAAGCGTTCGATCGCCTCGCTAATGAGCTCCGGGTTGCGCACGGCCGCCGTGCCGATAATGACGCGGTAGACGCCCAGCTCCAGCGCCGCCTCAATGTCGTCCATGGAGCGGATGCCTCCGCCCAGCTGGACAGGGATATCGAGCGCCTCCGCCATGCGCTGAATCACCGCGCGGTTGTCGTCGCTGCCGCCGAGGGCCGCGTCGAGGTCTACCAGATGGAGCACGCGCGCATTCTGGACGCGCCACAGTTTGGCCAGCTCCACGGGGTCGTCGAAGTAGACCGTCTCTTGGTCGTACGCGCCTTGATAGAGGCGCACGCAGCGCCCGTCGCGGAGGTCGATGGCCGGAATGATGAGCGGCAGCATAGGGGAGTCGATGAGTAAGGGAGGCCAACACACAAGGAGGCAGCCGGGGGGACCGGGCTGCCTCGGGCGCAGAAAGCAAAGTTAGGCGGTAACCTGCACGCGCGACGTGAAGTTCTTCAGCACCTGCAGGCCGCTATCGTGGCTCTTCTCGGGGTGAAACTGGACCCCTAAAACGTTGTTTCGGTGCACAATCGCTGGAAAATCGACCCCATAGTGCGCTGTAGCCAGCACGTCCGCCGGTTCTGCGGCCTCGGCATAATAGGAGTGGACAAAGTAGAAATAGGGATCCGGACTGAGGCCATGCAGGAGCGGATGCTCACGCGTCGCCGCGACATCGTTCCAGCCCATGTGCGGCACCTTCAGCGCCTGCCCGTTGCTGGTCGTGTCCTGGTCGACGAGCTCGGTCGCTTCCTGCGCATTGGGAAACCGGACCACGCGCCCGGGAAGCACCCCGAGGCCTTCGTGCGTGCCCCGCTCGTCGCTTTCCTCAAACAAAAGCTGTAGCCCGATGCACACCCCGAGAAACGGCGTGCCGGCCGCGATGGCTTCGTGAATCGGGGCCACCAACCCGCGGTCGCGGATCTCCTGCATGCAGGCCCCGAAGGCGCCCACACCCGGCAGCACCAGGCGCTCGGCGGCGCGGAGATCGGCCGGGTCGTCGGTGCGAAGTACCGTCGCGCCGATCCGCTGAAAAGCTTTTTCGATGGACCGGAGGTTGCCGATCCCGTAATCAATGATGGTTACCATGGGGCAGGGGTTAGTCGTCGGGAGAGCTGAGCTGCTTTGAACGGGCCGTAGCCGTAGCCACAGCTTTGATGAGCATCGTGCGGAGGCCATGCGATTCGAGCTCGGAGGTGGCCGCGATGGCGGTGCCGCCGGGGGTGGTGACCTCGTCGCGGAGGATGGCGGGGTGCTTGCCGGTCTCCAGCACCAGCTTCGAGGCGCCGTAGACGGTCTGCGCCGCCAGCCGGGCTGCGGTAGTGCGGGGTAGGCCTTGCTTTACGCCGGCATCGGTAAGCGCTTCAATAAACATAAACACGTAGGCCGGCCCGCTCCCCGATACGCCCGTGACAGCATCCATCAGGTACTCCTCGATGTCTTCCACGGTGCCAACGGCCTCAAAGAGGGTGCGCGCGATGGTGCGGTGGGCCTCGGTGCAATGGGTACCCGTGGCAATGGCCGTGGCCCCCGAGTCAACCAGGGCGGGCGTGTTGGGCATGGCGCGGACCACCGGCAGCCGCATGCCAAAGAGCTGCGCCAGGTTGTGCGTCGTGAGGCCGGCCAGCACGGAGATGATGAGGGTGTCTTCCGTGACGTGCGGGCTGATCTCGTTGATGACCCCGGCCGCCTGCTGCGGCTTGATCGACAGCACCACCACCGTGGCAGTATCGGCGGCTACGGTATTGTCGGTGCCCACGGTGATGCCGGGAAAGGCGGCCTGCAGTTCATCCAACCGGGCCGCTGTGCGTCGTGTCGCATGGATCTGCGCCGCGGGCACGTGGTCGCCGCTGCGCATCCCACCGATGAGCGCGCGCCCAATGCTGCCGGCGCCTATGATTGCAATGCGTTGCTCGCTTAACACCATAGCGAAAGTCTGGGGCTCTTGTTCATGGGGGATATACAGCAGATCACGCGGGGCACGGAATGCTGGTGCAGGGAGTGCTCTTCCGCATCACACGAGGGGGCATCACGGCCTGACCTCACAGCTGACCTTTGGTCGAAGGCATGGCATCGTGGGTGGCTTCGCGGCGGACAGCCATGCGGAGCGCCCGTGCGGCCGCTTTGAAGAGGGCCTCCACCTTGTGGTGCGTGTTGGTGCCGTGCAGCACGCTCAGGTGCAGGTTGCACTGGGCGCGCTCGGCCAGCGCATACCAGAAGTGCTCAACCATCTCCGTGGACAAGTCGCCCACCATGGGGCGAGCAAAAGCGGCATCAAACTGGAGATAAAACCGTCCCGACAGATCGATAACGGCCCGCGCCAGCGTCTCATCCATCGGCACATAGGCATGGCCATACCGTGCGATGTATGCTTTTTCGCCGAGCGCCTGCCGGATCGCCTGGCCCAGTGTGATGGCCACATCCTCCACCGTATGGTGATCGTCCACCTCCAAATCCCCTACACATGCTGTTTTGAGATCAAACTGGCCGTGGCGGGCAAACAGGTCCAGCATGTGATCCAGAAATCCCACGCCGGTGTCGTTGGTGTAGATGCCACTGCCATCCAGCGAGAGCTCCACGGTGACGTCGGTTTCGTTGGTGGCGCGCCGGAGGGACGCTTCGCGCGGGGAGAAGGAGGGCGTCGTATCGTGTGCAGACGAAGGCATTGGGCAGCATGATGGTGGAGGGATGGACGCGCCGCTTCACAAGAAATGGAAGGTAGAACAACGCGTATAACCTGCCGTTGTCAATACGCTTTTGTATGATTTGTTCGCCTCACGCACCATCCGCACCTGAGGCGCCCCGCACGGCTTTCTTTCATCTGTCCCCCACCCCCATGGCCGCATCGGATTCCGCCCGCGTACTCATTACCGCTGCGCTGCCGTACGCCAACGGACCCATCCACATTGGCCACCTGGCTGGGGCCTACCTGCCCGCCGATCTGTACGCCCGGTACCAGCGCCTGCAGGGGCGCGATGTAGCCTTCATCTGTGGCTCCGACGAGATGGGCGTCGCGATTCTCATGCGGTCGTTGAAAGAGGACACGACCCCCCGGGAGATCGTAGACCGGTACCATCCGCAAATAAAAGAAGCGTTTGACCGCTTCGGGATGAGCTTCGACCACTACGGGCGCACCACGTCAGACGTGCACCGCGAGACCAGCCAGGACTTCTTCCGGGCTCTTGCGGCGAAGGATACGTTTACGTTGACCACGGAGGAACAGCTGTATGACCCGGAGGCCGAGATGTTTTTGGCCGACCGGTTTGTGCGCGGTACCTGTCCGGTCTGTGGCTACGAGGAGGCCTATGGTGATCAGTGCGAGAAGTGTGGCTCCTCGCTGAGCCCGAAGGAGCTTATCAATCCCCGCAGCGCCCTGACCGACGCCACGCCCGAGTTCCGCGAAACCACGCACTGGTACCTGCCGCTGGGCGAGCTGCAGCCCAAGCTGGAGGCCTGGATCGACGCGCGCGAGGACTGGAAGCCGAACGTGATGGGTCAGGTGAAAAGCTGGTTGACCGAGGGCCTGCGCGACCGCGCCATCACCCGCGATGTGCCCTGGGGGGTGCCGGTGCCGCCGGATGTGGCGGAAGCCGCCGGCGTAGCGGCGGAGGGGAAGGTCATCTACGTCTGGTTTGATGCGCCCATCGGCTACATCTCCGCCACCAAGGAGTGGGCGCAGGCGCAGGGGACGCCCGACGCGTGGAAGACGTATTGGCAGCAGGACGACACGCACCTCGTACACTTCATCGGGAAGGACAACATTGTCTTTCATTGCCTCATGTTTCCGGCTATGCTAATGGAGCACGGCGATTACGTACTGCCCGCGCAGGTGCCGGCTAATGAGTTTCTGAACCTGGAAGGCAGGAAGCTCTCTACCAGCCGCGGCTGGGCCGTCTGGCTGCACGAGTACCTGGACGACTTCCCACCCGACCTGCTGCGCTACGCCCTGGCCACGACCCTCCCGGAAACGAAGGACGCTGATTTTAGCTGGACCGACTTTCAGACGCGCGTCAATTCGGAGCTGGCCGATGTGCTGGGCAACTTCGTTAATCGCACGCTCACCTTCACGCACCGCTTCTTCGATGGGGAAGTGCCGCCGCTACAACAGGTAACCGCCGAGGAGCAGGCGGTGCTGGATGCGTTGGCGGCGGCGCCGGCCCGCATTGGCGACGCGTATGACAGCTACCGAATGCGGGAGGCCATCTTCGAAACCATGCAAGTCGCCCGCCTGGGCAACAAGTTCTTCAACGACAGCGAGCCGTGGCACACGCGCAAGACCGACCCGCAGCGCGCCGCCAACACGCTGCACCTGTGCCTGCAGCTCTGCGCGGCCCTGGGTGTCTGGCTCGACCCCGTGATGCCCCACCGCGCCGCCCGCCTCCGCGCGATGCTCCGCCTCACCGACGTCCGCACCAGCGCCCCCGACGCCCCCGCCAGCGACCGCGGATGGACGGCCGCCGGGCAGCCCCTGTTGCCCGAAGGTCACGCCATTGGCGAGGCCGAGATCCTTTTTTCTAAGTTGGAAGACGACACCATCAACGCTCAAATCGAAAACCTACGCACCCGCGCTGCCGAAATGGAAGAATCCACCGATACGCCTACCCCCGACACTCCCAGCCCCGAAGCGCCCTACGCGCCGCCGAAGGATCAGATTACGTACGATGACTTCGTGAAGCTGGACTTGCGGGTTGGTACGGTAACCACCGCAGAGCCCGTCCCCAAAGCCGATAAGCTGCTGCGGCTGGAGGTCGACCTGGGCTATGAGGAGCGGCAAGTCGTCGCCGGCATCGCCGAGCACATGACACCGGAGGAGATCACCGGGCGGAAAGTCGTGGTGGTGGCCAACCTGCAGCCGCGCACGCTTTTTGGGTTGGAAAGCCAGGGCATGGTCCTGATGTCCGAAGACCGCGACGGCACGCTCAACGTGCTCGCGGCTAAGGGTGAAAATGGCGCGGTGGTGCTGTAGGCGTGGAGCGAGGGTCGGCCAGGTTAGGTAGTAAGAGGCTGTTTGGCAAATGCTTTTTAACCCTTGAACCACCCTGGCAGATGATCCAGAGGCATTATACCCCGGATATCTCGTCCCTTGAGGTCCTTGGTG
>Ga0207421_10000868_pt1 | contig 39487 bp, 33 predicted proteins | sample SodLakKL_010_SED_4_FD_187542 | JGI IMG/M metagenome (GOLD analysis project Ga0207421, IMG submission 187542) | Alkaline sediment microbial communities from Lake Tanatar, Kulunda Steppe, Russia - 8KL_010_SED (SPAdes) (version 2) | ecosystem: Environmental > Aquatic > Non-marine Saline and...
GATTTATAGCTGGCAATAGATCCTGGATGATCTGATTATTGCCAGATATACCTCGGAGATTGGCCGGAGGCCAATCAAGAATGAGTCCCAACACCTTTGAGTAGCCCGGCTTCAGCAAGGATTTCAATAAAGCCGCTTTTTCGGCTCTGTTAAAATCTTTTTAAATATAGAATTGTTCTAAAGGGATGTTTTATGGACAAGAGACGACTTGCTTACGAATTACGATGTTACATTTTTGCGCAGACAAATCATGAACTACCTCCACAACCGGTGTATGCCGGTGAAAGAGAAACGGAAGGTGAAGTTGATTTGCCAAAAACTGAAGATAAAATTTCCCCTGGCAACTCGGAAGAACTTAACCGGCTTGCGGCAGAAATTTCTGGTTGTACTGATTGCCGTCTCTCTGAAAATAGGACTAACGTGGTTTTCGGTGAAGGTGACGCCGGAGCGCGGGTGATGGTGGTAGGCGAGGGGCCCGGCGCTAACGAGGACGAGCAGGGCCTGCCTTTTGTTGGTCGTTCCGGGAAATTACTGCGCCGTGGATTTGAAAAAGTAGGCCTGTCGGGAGAAGAGCTTTACATTACAAATGTTATAAAATGCCGTCCTCCTGATAATCGTAATCCCCGCACTGATGAGCTGGAAGCTTGTCGCCCTTACCTTGACCGGCAGTTTGAACTTATTGACCCCGGGGTTATTCTCTCTCTTGGTAATTTTGCGCTCAATTATTTTCTCGGCAAGGACGGAGGAATTATGGAAGCGCGTGGAAAAGCTTATGATTTCGAAGGCTATACAGTCGTTCCTACCTTTCACCCCAGCTATATGCTTTATCACCCCAGCGAGGCGAAGACGGAACAATTTTTGAGTGACCTCAAGCTGGCCGCCAGCCAGCTCAATGGCTGAAAAATTACAGCAACTTGAGGTTGTTTTCTTACGCCGTAATATACCTGAACCATTTACCTATCTTTACACCGGCGAGGAGGACCTCCGGGGGTTTCCGGTCGTTGTCCCGCTGCACAATCAGCTTACCGTCGGGCTGGTAATTGGCTCAGAACCGGCAGGCGAAGAGGCGGCTTCGGATCTAAAAGAAATAGCTAAAATTGTTCGTACCGTTGATCCCCTGCCGGTCGAACTGATGGAGCTCGCTCGCTGGATGAGCCGCTATTATCTTACCTCTGCCGTGGATACTTTTCGTTCCCTGCTGCCGTCGGCCTATCTGCCGCGCCCGGAGACTGCCTGGGAGCTGGTGGCAGAGACTGAAAAAATAGTGAACGCCTTGCCGGCCTCGATTGCTTCTGTTTTACAAGAGTGCGAGGATCTGGTTACGCTGCGGCAGTTGAAAGAAGCCGTCGGCTGGGCGGAGGGGAAAGTCGTAGATTTATTATCGCAGTTGGAAGAGGAAGAACTTCTTAAGCGGACCGTAAGCTTGAGTAAACCGCCAACCTCGCGTCGAAAGCTAAATTATCTAAAATTAACTGCCGAACCACCCCGGGTTGAATCCTTCCTCGCCGATGCCTCCACCCGTCAGGCGGAGCTTATAAACTATTTGCGTGACCGGGAGGGTGAATTTCAGGCTGAACTTCCGGCGCCACTGCGCCGCACTGATCTTATCAGACGGCTGCAGGAGGAGGACCTGATCGTGAAGGAGAAGCGCCACCGTTACCGGCTGCCACTTGAAGAGATGGATATGAGCGCTGTTGCAGAGGAGTTTGAATTAACCGCTGAACAGGAACGGGTTTATAAATCTGTCAGCGCTTCAATCGAAACGGGAAAATTTGAGTCACATCTGCTGCATGGTGTGACCGGCAGTGGCAAGACCGAGGTCTATTTTCGTCTTGTGGAGCAGGTTCTGGCTCGCGGCGAGACGGCCCTTGTGCTTGTCCCTGAAATAACCCTGGCCGTGTTCCTTTTCAAGCGGTTCCGCGCCCGCTTTGGTGAAAAATTAGCCATCCTGCACAGCGGTTTATCGCAGGGAGAACGTCGGGACGAATGGCACCGGGCACAGCGCGGTGAGGCCCGCGTCGTGCTCGGTGTTCAGTCGGCAGTTTTTGCTCCCTTGAGCGACCTCGGATTGATTGTCGTTGACGAGGAACATGACTCATCATACAAGGCCGGCAGTAGCCCGAGATACAACGCGCGAGACGTGGCCGTCAAACGGGCCCAGATAAACGAAGCGCCGGTTCTTCTTGGCAGTGCTACTCCAGGTCTCGAAAGCTACTCTAACGCTCTACAGGGGCGTTATCAGCTTCACGAGATGAAACAACGTCCGACCGGTGGTCAACTGCCCGAGGTTAACCTTGCTGACCTGCGTTCGGCTGACGGTTTATTTACAAAAACCCTGGTTAAAAAAACCAAACAGGTCTTAAGCGCCGGGCATCGAGCCATCTGGTTTTTAAATAGACGCGGTTACTCCAATTATTTGCTCTGCACTGAATGCGGCGAGGCTCTCCAGTGCCATCGTTGTCGGGTCAGTTTAACCTATCACTCCGGTCCCGGCCGCCTGCGCTGTCACTACTGCGGCTATGCCCGCACTCTACCCAACGTTTGTCCCGGCTGTGAGGCGGACGGGTTACAGCTGCAGGGGAGCGGTACACAGCAGCTTACCCGGGTCGCCCGAGAACTATTTCCCCGGGCTCAAATCATTCGGATGGACGCTGACACGGTTACTCGTAAAAATCAACGTTTTGCTCTGCTGGAACGTTTTGGCGGTACTAAGAGCAGTCTGTTAATTGGTACGCAGATGGTTACCAAGGGACTTGATTTTGAGGGGGTTGATTTTGTTGGGGTTGTCAATGTCGATACCGGTTTACAGTTTCCGGATTTTCGGGCCGGTGAACGAACCTTCCAACAGCTCGTTCAGGTATGTGGCCGGGCCGGTCGCGATAAGCCCGACGCTTCCGTCCTGATTCAAACATATAATCCCCGTCATTACGCCGTTCAACTGGGGGCACGGGCTGATTACGAAAATTTTGTAACAAGGGAGCTCAATCAGCGTCAGCCTCTTTCTTATCCTCCTTTTTCGCGTTTGATAGATTTTGTTGCTACCGGTCCTTGTGAAGAAGATGTAATTTCTACGCTCGAGCAGTTACTTGAACAACTTCCTGAAGGAGATTACGAGGTTCTCGGTCCTGCCCCCTGCGGGCTGCAGAAAATTAAGGGGCGTCACCGCTGGCACCTGCTTCTGCGCGGTAACTTTTCAGGCGGCTGGCGCCGGCGCACGCGAGAATTAATCGGCGGCCAGCTTGATTATCCGACCGAGGTTCGCCTCATTCCCAACGTTGATCCCGCCGATGTACTATGAAGAGGTGAAAAATTATTAATCAGAGCAAAAAAGAGGAGACGCTGGGACTTTCCGCACTCGTGGTCAGCCTTGGTACTCTTGCCAGCCGGATGCTTGGCCTGATCCGCGACATCAGTATCGCCTATTTTTTTGGTGCGGCCTGGGTCTCCGACGTTTTTTTTGCCGCCTATCGTATTCCGTCATTATTTCGAAAACTGCTCGCCGAAGGAGCGCTCTCTTCTGCCGTTGTGCCTGTCTACACCAGCCTGGAAGACAGCGATCCCGAAAAAGCTGCCCGTCTTGTTCGTGCGGCCTTTACATGGGTTTTGATACTGGTTGGTGGTTTCGTCTTATTCGGGATGATATTCTCCCGCTACTTTGTTATGGTCGCCGCCCCCGGATTTATCGGTCAGTGGTATTTTCCCCTGACGGTATCGCTGACTCGCGTAATGTTTCCTTTTCTTCTCCTGATGAGTCTTGCGTCCGTTGTTATGGGGGTTCTTCACGCTCACAAGAAGTTTGCCGTGCCCGCGTTTGCCCCCTGTTTTTTCAACCTGTCCCTCATTGCCTCGATATTTTTACTTGCTCCCCGGCTTGGTCTTGAACCCGAACAACAAATCTGGGCGCTGGCCGTCGGTGTTCTTGTTGGCGGTCTGCTTCAATTTCTGGTTCAGTGGCTGCGGTTGCGCGGCCTTGGAATTCAGCTCGGCTGGCTGCCTGACTGGCGGCTGGAAGGGCTCACACGTCTGCTCAAACTAATGGGCCCCATGGCTTTTGGTCTCGCAATTATGCAGCTCATTGTTCTCGTTGATACCATTGTTGCTTCTTATCTTGTCGAAGGTAGTATTTCCCACCTTTATTACTCCAATCGCCTTTTTCAGTTTCCCTTCGCTCTGATTGGTGTTGCCGTTGGCACTGTTGTGTTGCCCACTTCCTCACAGCAGGTTGTTAAAGAAAATGGAGAAGAGGTGCTGGCGACTACACGTAACTCACTCGGCATGATGTCTTTTCTTATGATTCCCTCGGCTTTTGGTCTCTGGCTGCTGGGCCATCCTCTAATTGGATTGCTTTTTCGCCGCGGAGAGTTTAGCGCCGCTGATCAGCGCGTTACTTTCGCCGTTCTTTTTACCGCTCTCTTTGGTCTTTTTGCTTACGGCTGTAATCGTATATTTATCTCGATTTGCTACTCCTATGAGGATACGAAAGGGCCCGTGCTGGCAGCTTTACTTGCTCTACTTGTAAATGGTTCTTTAAACGTTGGATTTGTGCTTCTCTGGCCCCACATCTTCGAGCGTTTTGCGCTTCTGCAGCGGCTACTGCCCCGTTTTCTTGAATACCGCGTTAGTGCTTTAACCCTGGCCGGCAGCGCTGCCGTCTGGCTCCAGGTGTTTTTTCTGCGCACCTGGCTGGGTCGCTATTTACCTGCTGAACTTACCTTTCCCTGGCGTCAGTTTGGCAAACATCTTTTTCTGGCGCTGCTGATGTCGGTCGCTCTATTTCCAATCCTTTACCTGCCGCTCGACGAATTTACCACTGTCGCCACAGGCGTAGTTGTTGGAGCCCTTGTATATTTTGCCCTTGCCCATCTACTGGGCGAAACCTATCCGGCCCGTATTCTCACCCGCCTGAAAAATAAACTAACCACCGGCTAACCCGGAACTTTCTGACTGTCGGGAGATAGCTTGGCCCCGAGGTGCTGAGTATTAAAAAAAATACCCTTGTATAAACCCTTATGGCGAATGAGTTTTTGCGTTAAAAATTACCTGTGAATACGAGAACGGAAGTAGACCTACCTGAAAATCATTTTTTATTCTCCCTGTTAGAGTTTTAGCGGTTACATTTAAACATGCTCTCTGGTAGAATTTAATAAATTAGACTGTTGTATTGGAACTGATTTTAAGGAGCGGAGGATATTAAATGATAGAGCTACTCGAAGAGTTTAAACGGCTAAAGGTGGCGGTCGCCGGGGATCTGATACTGGACAAATACATCTGGGGGGATGTCTCACGAATTAGCCCCGAGGCACCGGTTCCCGTGGTTCGTGCCCGGGAGAAAAGCGACAAGCTTGGCGGTGCGGGGAACACCGCCCAGGTTGTGCGGGCGCTGGAGGCAAGCGTCTGTCTGTTTGGCCGCCTGGGGACAGATGCCGGCGCTCGAAAATTTGAGCAGTTGCTGTGCGAAAATTCCGTGGAACTGCGGCAATTGCCCAATCACAATGACCTGCCGACTACAGTTAAAACACGTGTCATTGCCGGCGGGCAGCACGTTGTTCGCATTGACGAGGAGGATAGGACGCCGGTAAAAAAAGCGCAGTTAGAAAAAATAAAGGCGGAGCTGGTCGAACAGCTATCTACCCATGACGCGCTGCTGATCTCTGATTACGGTAAAGGGGTTTTTTCACCTCATACCCTGCCGAGTTGGATCGAGCTTGCCGCTGAAGCAGATTTACCCGTTGTGGTTGATCCATATACGGAGCACTTTCCCAATTACCGGGGAGCGACAATTATGACCCCCAACGAGGAGGAGTTTCTCGCCGGCATGCAGGTGCGTGAGAGTCAGGCCTACGATCTCGCCCGGCTGGCTGAAGAGGCAATAAACAGATATGACCTGGCGGCATTGCTTGTCACGCGGGGTGAGAAGGGGATGACCCTTTTTGATGCAGCCGGCGGCAGCCGGCATCTGGAGACGGAGGCGCGCGAGGTGTATGACGTCACCGGGGCCGGTGATACGGTTGCCGGGGTCGTCTGCCTGGGCGAGGCCCTGGGAGCGGATCGGGAACAGGTTATCAAGCTGGCCAACGTTGCTGCTGGCCTGGTGGTTGGCCGGATGGGCACGGCGTCGGTCAGTGCCTCGGAAATAAAGGAGGTCCTGGATTAATGTCTCTACTAACAGTGGCTGAAGCGGCAGAAAAACGAAATAAAAAGCGGCAGGAAGGCGAGACGGTAGTATTTACGAACGGCTGTTTTGATCTTTTGCACAGCGGTCATCTTCATTTGTTTCAGCAGGCCCGTCAACAGGGAGATTATTTAGTGGTCGGATTAAATAGCGATGAGTCCGTCCAGCGCCTCAAGGGAAAATCACGACCTCTGCAGCCGGCAGAAGAACGGGCTGAGCTTATTGATGCGCTGGAACCGGTTGACGATGTCGTAATATTTTCGGAGGATACACCGCTGCAGTTGCTTGAAAAGCTGTGCCCGGACGTGCTGGTAAAGGGAGCTGATTACAAAAAATCAGAGATAGTGGGAGCGGAGCTGGTCGAATCCGAAGGCGGCCGGGTGCACCGGGGGAAGCTTAAAGCCGGGCGGGGCACGAGCGAACTAATTGCCCGGGTTCTGCAGGCTCACGGGTGGACTACCGATGACGGCTAAGGGTGAAGTGCTGGCAGTAATACCGGCCCGTTACGGTTCAACACGGTTTCCGGGCAAGCCACTTGCCAAAATTAAGGGACGGCCAATGATTCACTGGGTGGTGGAAGCGGCAGCCTCCGCTGAGGAAATTGATACGGTTGTAGTTGCTACCGATAACGGGCGAATCTACGATGCGGTTGAACCGACTATCGCTGAGCCGGTGATGACCTCTCCGGAGCATAGCTCGGGTAGTGACCGCGTCGCAGAGGTGGCCAAAAAATACGAGAGTGCCGGCATAATTTTAAACGTCCAGGGCGACGAGCCACTGATTAAAGGTAGCGTGCTTGACCGGGGAATCAGGGCGCTTCGTGGTAGTGAAGCCGGCGTCGCCACCTATAGGGCTCCCTGTCCCGCCGCCGATATTGATAATCCGGATGTGGTAAAAGTGGTCTGTCGTTCGGATGGTCGTGCTCTCTATTTTAGCCGTTCAACAATCCCCCATCAGCGCGGTCGTGAACCTGAATACCAGCAGCATATTGGCATTTATCTCTACCGGCGAGCTCCCCTGCTGGAGTTTGTAAAAACCGAGCCCTCGTCGCTTGAGCAGGCCGAAAAACTGGAGCAGCTGCGACTGCTGGAGAACGGTCACGACATACTCACTGTGCCGCTACCCGAGCCCACTGTAGGTGTCGATCGACCCGAAGACATACCGCTGGTGGAAGATCGTCTCTGAGGCCGCCGGCGGGGCAAAGCATCCAAAAAAATTTGAACCACTCATTACGTCAAAATACTTTGAGGTAATTGTTTAGGTCCCCAGTGTCGCTGTGGACTTGACCCAACGTTCGTCATTGCGGGCCCCGACTCGCATTCCAGCAACAAGTTAAAATTCAAGATGGATTCCGGGTCGCGCTCCCTGCGGTCGCTTGCCCGGAATGACGGGCTATGGGACATTTTGTTCGGACCAAGCTAAACAAGTACACTTTGACGTAATGAGAAAAGTTGAAGTTAATTAAAGAAAAGTAGGTTAAAACTATGACCCACAATGGCTTTATGCGAAACCTATTTCCCTTCGAAATAGATGAGGTGCCACAGTCGAGCGTTGAAGTGGCCGTGGTTGGTTCTGGAGTGGCGGGGCTGCAGGCGGCCCTGCACCTAGCAAACGAGTATGCAGTTCGGGTTTATACTAAGAGTAAAGCGCGTGATTCAAATACCTGGCTTGCCCAGGGAGGAATTGCCGCAGCCCTCGGAGAGGGAGACAGCCCGGAAGAACACCTTATGGATACGCTTCGTGCCGGTGCCGGCCTGTGCGAACGGTCGGCTGTTAAATGTCTGGTTGAAGAGGGGCCGGAGGTTGTGGAAGAAATAATTTCCTCCAGCAACGCCTTTAATCGGGAAAATGGACAACTGTCGCTCGGTCGAGAAGGTGGCCACGGTCGCAACCGGGTGGCGCATGCCCGGGGGGACGCGACCGGTCGAGAGATAGAGAGCATACTGCTGCGAAAAGCACGCAATCACGCTCGAATAACCCTGGAGCAGGACCTGCCGCTGGTTGATATATTATCTGAAGATAAAATATTGAAAGGATTAGTTTTTTTGCGTGAGGGACAGCCGGAAGTAGTTCGTGCGCGCGGTGTTGTCATAGCCACAGGCGGGCTGGGACAAATTTACCGGGAGACAACAAACCATTCGGTAGTTACCGGTGACGGCATGGCCGCAGCGCTGCGGGCGGGGTTGACGCTGCGGGACCTTGAGTTTGTCCAGTTTCATCCGACTGTACTTTATTTTGCCGGGGCGCCGCGCTTTCTGCTTACCGAGGCGCTGCGCGGTGAAGGGGCTAAGATTCGTGATCTGAACGGCCAACAGTTCCTCGGGAAAATCCATCCTGATGCTGAACTGGCGCCTCGTGATGTAGTCAGCCGCGGCATCCTGAAGCGGATGATTCAGAACGATTCTCCTTACGTTTTCCTGGACGTAACTCACATGTCCAGAGCGGCGCTACAGGAGCGGTTTCCAACCGTTACTGAGACCTGTGGTCGTTACGGGTTGGAAATCAGTTCTGAATATATTCCGATCCGACCCTGTGCTCATTACAGCATGGGAGGGGTGCGGGCTTCAATTTCCGGTGAAAGTGAGCTTACTAATCTATTTTTTCTCGGTGAAGTAGCTTCCACAGGAGTTCACGGAGCAAACCGACTGGCCTCAAACTCACTGCTGGAGGGGTTGGTTGCCGGCAGTCGGGTGGGGAGGGTTGTCTGCGAACGTAGATTACCAGAACTGCAGAGTTTAAGGTCGTCTGTCGAAGGGAGAGGTCAGCAAAAGAGCGAGGAAATAGATTTTGTCGACCTGCGAAAGTCGCTTCAGAGCCTGCTCTGGCGTAACGTGGGGATAATAAGAACAAAAGAGAAACTTAGTTATGCTCGTGATGAAATAAAACGCTGGTTGGAGCTGGCTGCAGGAACTACGTTCCGTTCACGCGAAGCGGTTGAAACAGTTAATATGCTCCAGCTCGGGCGCTGTCTGGTGGAAACTGCTCTGAAACGGGAGGAAAGCCGGGGGGCACATTACCGCAGCGACTTTCCTGAACCTGATCCCGGTAAGCCCCGACATTCCCTGGTTTCGCTTGTTGCGGATTCTGGGGAGCTCATAGTTGACTGGGAGGCCAGGGGAGAGTAGTCAAAGGACTTTACTGAGTTCTTTCGCAAGTCGGATGGCGTTGTCGAAGTTGCGCAGGCCCATGAAGCTGACGTTCACACCGTTAAGTGGTTTATTGTCCATTTTAGCCGACTGCTCTTTTATTGATTCAAAAATGGAGACAGAGTGCTCTATTGAAGCCTCTACCGGGTCGCTGCTTACAAGAATTTTTTCCTCCACTTTTTCCGGTATTTCAACACCCAGCCAGCGCATGAAGTTAACGTCTTTCTGTTCGGCAATAGGTGCGAAACTCCAGAAAAAGGCGGGAGCGTCAAGGTTTTGTTCGTTCAATTCCCGGTCGAGGTCCCCGAGCAATTTTACCGGCGACTCTTTTTCACAGATGATCTGAGTTGAGAAAAAATCAGCGCCCGATTTAATCTTATAAGATATGCGCTGTGGTTCGTCTAACGTCTCCAAGCGACGGGTTGGTATCGAAATATTGCCCACGAGATAGTCCGTAGTTTTACCTCCTTGAGAGTTGAATTTGGTTTTGCCCCGGTTGAGACTGTTACGAATCAGTTTGTTACCCTCCGGAACGGAGAGGCCGTCGTAAGCATCGGCTTCCTGCTCCCCGCCGACGACCACTATATTTCTGATATCGTATTCATCAGCCGTTTCGAGCAGCCAATTTTCTTGTTCGGCCGGTCGCGCGTGAACTATAACCCGGCAAATGATATATTCGTAGCTTTCAGAACCTAATAAATTTTTAAGTTCAGAAGCGTATTTACGTGGAGCAAGACGTGGTTTGAAGTCACTTTTACGTTCGCCCTTGTCACTTTTTGCTGACTCTTCCCTTATCTCCGGCAGGTTAAAACCATTGACCTCAACCTGGTCGGTCAGCTTTAAAAGATTGTCTTTTCTGATTTTGAGAGTTTTTTCATCCGCCTCAACTTCCGGCGGAATAATTTCAAAGAGCAGAGGTGCGGCTGAGAAGCGTTCTCGAATTTCTTTAATACGGGGGTTATTGTTCATTAAATTAGCCTCCTTGACGAAAATAATAAGTAATCGGGACAAATCCGTGCAATTATAGGACATCTATTATAGAATTTATAGCGTAAGCTGAGTAGTCACAGCAACTTTATGCTGGATTTTGTTTAGTGAACTCAACAAATTTAAAAAGACATACTGGAGGGTATCAAGTATGAATTTGTTTTTTCCGACCGCGGCCCACGCAATGGCCACCAATAACGGGGGAGGAGCTGAAGGAATAACCGGGACGCTGATAATGATAGCAGTTATTTTTGGAATTTTTTATTTTCTTGTGATCCGGCCTCAGAAAAAACAGCAGGATAAACACCAGTCGATGATTTCACAGCTAAGCAAGGGAGACCGGGTTGTGACAGCCGGTGGTATTCATGGGAAAGTAAATTCGGTCCAGGAAAATACAGTTCGCTTAGAAGTGACGAAAGATTTTAAACTGACCGTTGAGAAAGGCTCGATTTCAAGAGTAAAAGGAAATAAAGATGGAGCCGACGAAGAAGATTAGACGTTACCTGGTAGTTCTTATCGGGCTATTATTAATACTTTGTCTGGTTGCCGGCGAGGCCTCCGCACGCTCAGCCGGCGAATACTTTCAGGAGGGGCTGCGCAGTTATTATCGTGAAAACTTCGACCGGGCGCGTATCTTTTTTCAACGTGCCGTCAGCGAGGATCCCGATAACCCCCGTCATCATTTTTTCCTTGGTAATGTTTTTGCCCGTCTTAATCGTAAAGAACAGGCAGAGCTCGCTTATCGTAAAGCACTTGAACTTGAACCGGGATATACAACGGCGCGCCGCCGTTTGGCTTTTTTATATTTTGACAACCGGCACTGGTCGTCGGCAGCCGAGCAGTTTCAATTGCTGCTGCGTGACTCTCCAAGAGAATATGAATACAGGTTCCACCACGCTGTTTCCCTTTTTGAACAGGATAAGCTTGATTTGGCCAGGGACGAGTTTTTTCGGGCCCGTGAGCTGCGGCGTGACGCGGCCGAGGTCCACTATTATTTAGGACGTATTAGTCTGTTGCGGGAGGAATATACCACAGCTGTCAATCGATTTACGAGAGCGCTTGATTTTGAAGGCGGCGAGGGGCGTTATTACTTCTACCGGGGGCTGGCTTATTTTCGCAAAGAAGATTACCGCCGTCCCCCCGAAGAGTGGCAGTCGGGCTCGGATTTTCAGCGGGCAATAGATTTAAATTATGATTCGGCCCGAACACGTTTTCTTCTCGGTAACACCCTTATGTGCCGCGGTCTCTTTCTATTACAACAGGATCGGTCGCAGGAAGCTGTCGATTTCCTTCAGCAGTCTATTCGCCAGTTTCGCCGCGTTTTGATCAATGACTCCGAGGCAAGTAATGCCTATCACAACCTTGGCGTGGCCTACCTGGGCATAGGAAAACTTGATCTCGCCGCCTCTTCTATTCGTGAGGCGATAGAGCTTGAACCGGAGGTTGCTTTTTTCCAAGACAGTCTCGGTCTTGTTCACTATCGTCGCGGAGATTTTTCCCGTGCCCTTTCTACCTGGTCTTTTGTCCGTGAAATTGATCCCGATTACAGCAGACATCCTCTGGGTGATTTACTGGACATAGAGGCGCTGGATTTACGTAAAAGAGAAGCACGAATTCGTCGGTAAGCGGGGGTGTTAATGTGGGGAATTTACGCTTTTGGTTCGCAGCTGTTTTAGTTTTTATTTTTTTTGTCCTTACCTCTACTGCCCTCACTGCAGGTGACCCTCTACATGATCTGCGGAATATCCCGGAGGAGGAGCCGGCCCCGGAACTGCTGGAGGATCCCCCCGACCTTGAAGAACTCCCTTATCTTGACCAGCCCGAAGAGGAACCTGAACCGGAACCCGCCCCCGATACTCCAGAGGTTGAAGTGGACACGCCGTCTGTAGAGCCCGATACTCCAGCAGTTGAACCAGATACCCCATCCGAAGAACCTGACACTCCAGTAGTTGAACCAGATACCCCGCCTGAAGAACCTGACACTCCACCGATCGACCCGGAACCGGATCTCCAGGCCGAAATAGAGCTGGATACCTATGTTGTAGAAGCCGGGGAGAACCTCTGGTTTATTGCCGTAAGAAAGGGAATACCGCTGTCTCAGATATTAGAGATTAATCAACTTGATGAAGATGCCGTCCTGCAGCCGGGGCAGGAACTGCTGTTGCCGGCAGAAGCACTTGAAGAGCCGGACCCGGAGCCAGAACCCGAACCGGAGCCTGAACCCGAACCTGAACCAGACCCGGAACCTGAACCAGACCCGGATACTGTACCTGAAGAGCCTGAATTGATTGCCACACCGATAGAGGAGACTGACGAAGAGGATACGCCTGTGGCTCAACCCGATACTCCGGTCACACCATCGCTTGAGGTTGACGAAGGACCACCTTTACCCGGGGTGATGTATATTGACCCGATTGAAATTGAGTCACTGGAGGCACGACTGGAGGAAGAAGAGGTTCCCTGGCCGACTGGGCCCGAGGAGGTCCAGGTTGATACACCGGCTGTGGCCGCAGTTGAGGAGCCGGTGGAGCCGGAGGAAGCGGAGATAGATCGCCGCCGCTTGCTGATTCTTGTCGGTGGCGCGATAGCATTTTTGTTGGGCTTATATTACCTCTGGCAGCGATTCAGAAAACCAAAAGTATTTACAACATCCAGTGCCGGTGTTGGTGGCGGGGAGACCGGTTCAAAAATATATAATCCGCGAGAATTTGATGAGGCGGCGGAAGGAGAAAAGTTCCCCGACGTCGAGGTCGAGGAAAAGGTGCCGGAAGGTCAACCGATCTGGCAGTATCCGGACGAGGTACTTGTTCAGCATGGAATCGACCCCGCCTATCGTGAGGTGTTTAAATTATATTACGGGCGCGGATTAAGCGAGGCGGAAATAGCCGAGGAGACAGGCTATGGAGTCGGTGAGGTAGGATTGATTATAAACCTGGCTGAGCTGGTAACGGGCTGATAAGTCAGCCGAAATTTTCGCGCAGATAGCGAGCAGCCTCTTCAGGGGCCGTAGAGTTGATGTAAAAGCCGCTTCCCCACTCAAATCCCGCGACGCTTGTAATACGGGGAATTATCTCAATATGCCAGTGATAGTCCTTTTCTATGGTAGAAAAGTGCCCCGGGCGTTCAGTCTTTATATTTGGATTGGGAGAGGTGTTGATGAGGAAATTATAATCCGGCGACTGCAGGGCGTTATTCAGCCGGGTTATAGTGTCCTGCAGGACACGACCCAGTTGTTTTCTATCTCCGCTTGATATAGAAGCAAAGTCGTAGTTGTGTTTACGAGGTAGAATCCAGGTTTCAAAAGGAAATCTCGCTGCGAAAGGGGACCAGACGACGAAGTTGCTGTCCTGGTAAACAATTCGTTCTTCTTCCTTCAATTCTTCACTAATTATATCGCAGAAAATACACCGTTTCTTATCCAGGTAATGTTCGCGTGCCCCCTCCAACTTTTCCTTTACTCGTTTTGGTGTGACAGAGAGAGCAATTATCTGGCTGTGTGGGTGGGCTAGAGTTGCCCCGGCGGAGCGCCCCTTATTTTTGAAAACTAGGATATAGCGAAACCGGCGGTCCTTGCGCAGGTCAAGGACACGCCGCTGGTAGGCTTCAAGAACGCGGTCCATCTGTTCGAGCTTGTAGTCAGGGATGTCGTAGTTATGTTCCGGCGTTTCTATTACTACTTCGTGGGCGCCTATACCGTTCATCATGTCAAACATTCCCCGTCCCTCGCGGTTGAGTTTACCCTCGATAGCGAGCGCCGGATATTTATTGGGTACCACACGCACCTGCCATTCAGAATGTTTGGCCCCCTGCGGTCTGACAGCAAAAATCTCGGGTGGAGTCATATCCTCGTTGCCGGGGTCAAAAGGACAGTATTCCTGGTCTTTTTCAAAATACTGGTTGGCCTCAAAATCTTCCGGCCGGTGGCCTCTTTCTTCGGCAATTATCACCCAGGTTTCGGTTATCGGGTCTTTCCTGAACTGTGGCATTTTATTGTTAACCTCCTGAAATTATTTATCCAATTCGGCCCACTCACTTATAATCTCCAGGCTGTTTGAGCGAGTCAGAAATATAAGCGAGGTTCCCTGGTATATTTTTTCGGCGTCCTTCTCGGAGCGGGTTATAGAGTTTATCGGCCGGGTAATTAATTCAACCGTATCCGACAATTTCAGGCCCATACGAACGTTAGCGATTCGATCGACGAGGTCGAGTGAGCTGGTTTGAGTCGAGAGCCGTTCGGTTACCGGCAGTGTTTTTCCGTCAATTTCAAGGTGAGCTTCGGATTCTTTTGGAGAGCGAAAACCGAAAGTTAACTCTGTTCCCCAGCGGCAGTCGCTTTGAAAATCAGTCCGCCAGATCAATTTATTATCTTCCAGTTTATAATTGACACCAAACCCCACTTCGTCGTAATGAATTTCAAAGTTCTTCTTCTCGCAATTGACGCTTGAGGGCTGTTTATTTTCCATGAAATAGACGGTCTCTTCAAGTGGTCTATTTTCCGGTAGTTGTAGCGGCTGGAATCCGGCGCGGGTTACACTATCCTCGTTCCAATCCTGGAGCCATTCGGCGGGCACCTTGACTCGTTGGTGATGAATTGTGTCTATTTCTGAATCTTCATCGCTCTCCGGAGTTTCCTCCTCCAGGTATGCTTCCCAGCATCTGGTCAGAGTATCCAAGACATTTCGGCCGGCCGGCAATAGAATCCAGCTCTCAAGGTTGCCACCGTTGTCCGGGGAGCAGACCAGTAAATTGTAGTCGTTGGCGGCAACTATTTCACTGCGGCCGTCGCGGTTAAAATCCTCTTCCCGGGGGGAGAGCTCAGAAATGTTACTTTTTTTCAGCGCCAGACCGAGGTTTAACCAGTTGCTGGCCCGCAGATGGGGCAGGGCAAGGCCGCCAAATATACCGTGCCAGTAGGAGTCATTGCACTGAGCTTTCAGCAGGTGATCGTAGGCCTCTGGTTCGGCATCCGGATCAAGTTTTCCACTCAACCATAACCCCATCTTGTGCATACGATTGCTCTCCGGGTATTTGACGAGAAAATGTTGAAAATGCCCGCCCCGTAGATACTGCTGTTCACCGTCGTTTAGTTTTTCTTTGACCTGCTCATACTCCAGCTTCTTTTCCGGTGGTAATACCCACTCTTGCATCTCCTGGTAAGAAGTAGTGGGCAGGTAGCAGGCACCTGAGGAGGGATTGGAGTCGTAGTAATCGCCAAGGCTGATCAAATTTATTTCACCGTTATCAGCCGCTGTTAGAAATCGTTGCAGCCAACCGTCCTGATAGACCCATTTGTCAGTTCCGGGCCAGCTACCAAATTTTTCAGCATCGTCGGCCATGGTTAATCCTTTCCCGACTTGCTGGCTGAGAAAATCAGAGATGGTTTTGACTTCCGCAAAAGGAATCTTGTAGCGCAGTTGCTTGCTTATTGGAAAAATAGATATAGTTTCGCCGTCGTATTCGGTTTGGTAGTAACCCGAGAGCCGGTCAATGTCCCAGCCGGCCGCCTGAAAGTGAAAGTCGTCCACGGTTGTATATTCAATGCCGGCCTCCTTCAAATCCGCCGGCAGTTCGGGACTCCAGATGCGCTCCGTGAGCCAGGCACCCCGGGGACATACCTCAAATGTATCCTCGATAAAGCGGCAGTGTTTTTCAAGCTGTCGTCGTCTGTCCCCGCGCGGAATTAAAGATAAAATAGGTTCGTAAAACCCACCGACCAGCGGTTCCAGCCGTTCCGCTTCAATTAACTCACCAATCAGGTCAATTACTTCCGGCCGGTTGTTCATCCACCAGTCGTAAAGTATTCCCGAAGCGTGATAGCTGATAGGTCCACAGGAATGTTCTTTAAAATTCCGCAGGAAGGGAAGGTATGATTCGTCGGTTATTTGCTCAAAAACTTTCTTGAAGTTGCCCACTGGCTGGTGGGCGTGCAGGGCAAAAATTAATTGTGTGTTCTCTACGCTGTCCATTCGCTTGCCTCCGTTTTCTTGTCTAATAGTGGTATAGCCAGTTTTTCTCTGACAGGAAATCGTTCAAAAATCGTATTATCTTTGCGAAAAATTAGCTGAAAATTACAATAGTCACCAGGTTTTAATTTAGTTTCAGAAAGTGGGATTTTACACTCTAAAATTTGCCCGTAAGCCCAGGCCGATTCTTCCACGGTCTGCTGACTGTCGGTGAATGCAAGCTTACCACTGTTGTTTTTCAGAGGGCCCAGCTCAAAACAGCTTCCGTTGACAGCCAGCCGGCAAAGGGCCTCGTCCTCCGGACGTTGTGAAAAGCTGACATAAAAATAAATGTAATCCTCGTCAGAACCACAGCGGATAGTTTTTATACGGTCCGTGCTGCGGGCCATTGAGCCAGTGGAGCTGGAGGTGATAATTTTTGCCGCCCCCCACCACTCCCAGTAATGAGTCTCCCGCCCTTCAATTTCCGGTGAAATGAAATTTCGCGGCGGCTCATAGCCTGGCGACTCGGTAGAATGCAGTGGGTAGTGCAGGTAAGAGGGTTCGGGGTGTCCACCGCGCTTGTAAATGTAGATTAAATTTTCTCTGAACAGGCGATCAAATTTTTCGTCGTCTTCCGAGTGAAAGGGTTCGCCATACCACCAGAACCAGTCGCTGCCCTGGGCAGCGTATAAAGCACGCCAGCAGTCGTTGGCTTGCTCTGCGTCGAGATTTTCCCAGCTATAGAGTGCCTCCCGGGTTTCGGCGAGCAGTTCCCAGGCACGTACATCCTCGCTGCTTCCCCCCCAGATATTGAAGTCGCCGTTGATCCATGAACCGGCGCCCATTCTGTCAAAACTGGTGAGATTATGTCCTTCCTGCAGATATTTATTCGGTGTTATAGTCTGAAACTGATCCGATTTTTTAAAACGGGAGTAAAGCTGATCGAGAAAATTTTCTCCGCCGCCGTAAAAATGTTCCCAGGGGTTTTCGCCGTCGAGAATGACAGTTAATAACCTCTCTGGCCGCGGTTCTGTGGTATTTTTGATTTGCTCCAGCCGTTTAAAAAAATCGTTTACGGCATCACTCGATTCCAGGCGTGAATAGTCAAATCCGATCAGGTCGCTGAGCTTGGTATCCCGAAAGAAAACCGGCAGCCTATTCTTCCAGGAATAGGCCTGGAATTTATTCGTCTTCTGGCCAAAGGCCCTGTGCAGTAGTGCTTCGTCTGTGGCGACCCAGCGGAATCCACACTCATCAACCAGGTTCATGAAGCTCTCGCTAACACTACCTTCGGAAGGCCACAAACCCACCGAGTCGATATCAAAGTATTTTTGGGCGGCGTTTTTAGCCTCCTGCAGGTGCCAGCGGACATCGCCGGGCCAGTTGATAGATCTCTCCGGCTGGGGAACATCGGGCATTGCTTCTTCAATATCGGAATAGTTGCAAAGCAGTGGAGCTATAGGGTGAAAATAGGGGTTTACGGAAATTTCTGCGGCTGTTTTGTGACAGATGTTCTTCCAGCGGGGTAGTAGTTCAGCCAGTAGTTTTTGTTCTATCTCTTTAAGTTTGATTTTATCTTCCGGTGTAAAACCTTCCGCTTTTTTTCGTAATTCATCAATTTCAGGATATTTTTTTAAAGCGGAAAAGCCAAACCAGATAAGGGTCCCCCAGACCTGGCAATCTCTAATAACCTGATCATTCCAGTGTAGTTCCTGGCCGGCGGCACGTTCCCGTCGCTCAGCTTCCCATCGGTCGTGTAGTTTCGCCAGTGCAGGGTAGGGTTTAATCATAGTTGCCGGGTTGGCCCGGAAACTACCTCGAACGAGCTGATAACGTTCTTCCGGGGTGAGGTCCGAGGCAGCTTTTTCGCGCAGTTTTTGCATTTCGTCCTTGCGGCCGTCAACATACTCTTCAACTTGCTTTAGCAGGGCAGGAGACCAGTTAAAAGTTACGGCCGTTTTAGGGTGTCTTTCAACCATTTCAGCCATATCATGGTATTCCTTGAGGGTGTGCAGTCGGACCCAGGGGAGCATAAATAGCTTGTCTCCTGCAGCTCGATAATATGGTTGGTGAAGATGCCAGACAATATTTACTTTTAATTTTTCGCTCATTTCATTTCCTCCACAAGAGAATCGTAAATTTTAGCATACTGATTGGCTGATTTTTTCCAGGAAAAATCACGTTCAAAGCCATTTTGTTGTAGTTGTTTCCAGGTCGCCGGTTTGCTATCGTAAAGATTAACGGCCTGTTCGATTTTTTTCTTAAGATTTTCAGGAGAGAGATTTTTAAAACTAAAACCTGTCGCTTGATTTTGATCACTTTCATCGAAGTCTGCCACCGTGTCGGCCAGTCCGCCCGTGCGGTGGACAACTGGCACAGTTCCGTATTGTGCACAGTAAAGCTGGTTAAGACCGCAGGGTTCGAAGCGGCTGGGCATACAGTAGATGTCGCTTGCTGCCACAATCCTGTGGGCAAGTTTTTCATCAAAATCTATCACAGCCCGAACGCGGTCGGGGAACTCCCGTTCCCACTGTTTCAGTCCCGCTTCAAGTTCCGGTTCTCCGGTGCCCAGAAAAATCCAGCGAGCCGGCAGGCGACTGAGCTCCTGCCTCATGTCAAGCAGCATGTCAATTCCCTTCTGCTGGGCCAGTCTGCTGACCGTGCCTATCAGTGGTAAATCACTGCCGTTTTTAAGACCATATTCCTGCAATAAATTACTTTTGAGTCGCTTTTTTCCAGAAATATCGCTGGCCGAAAATTGTTCGTCTTCTTCCAGGTAGGGGTCAGTTTCAGAGTTCCAAATTTCGGTGTCAATTCCGTTAATAATTCCTGTGAGTTTTTTATTTTCTTCGCGAATAACCCCTTCCAGTCCCTCGCCAAACTGTTGGGTCTGAATTTCCTCTGCGTAGGTGGGACTGACTGTGGTCAGGCGGTCGGCGGCTGTTATTCCTGCTTTCATCAGGTTCAGGTTGCCGTAAAATTCGGTCCAACGCGGCGAAAAACGATAGGCGGGAAGATTACTCAGATAGAAAGAGCTGGCCGGGAAAATACCCTGGTGCTGTAAGTTGTGAATAGTAAATACGGACCGGAATCGGGAGCGTTTATAACGTGAACGGAGGTAAAGCGGAACGAGGCCGGTAAACCAGTCGTGGGCGTGTACTACAGCAGAGCTGTCATGCTTGCTTATATACTGAACGGCTGCTCGGGAAAAGAAGATAAATCGTCTGTCGTTATCAGGGTAGGGACCGTCGTCGGTTCCGTAATATTCTTCCCGGTTAAAAAATTGCTGATCTTTAATCAAGATCACGTCTACACCGTTGATTGTGGTCTTTCCATAAATAGCATATCGGGGTTCGTTGCCCAAACGGACAATTGATCGATCTATTTTTTTTGCTTCGAGGTTTTTATACCAGGGCATTATAATTGAGGTGTTGTAATTCTGTTGATTAAGGATAAGAGGGAGAGTTCCACAGACGTCTGCCAGACCGCCTGTTTTGGCGAGTGGCGCCGCCTCACTGGTAACAAATCTAATTTTTTTCATGTAAAATCACCTTTAGTTGAATATTACCCTGTAAAGTGTCCATATATTTTGTCATAATTATTGCTCTTTGGTAAGTTATTAACTACTTTATACAGGAGGTTTATCAAAAATGCGTGACGTTCTTTCAATAATTATGGCCGGTGGAAGGGGTTCACGTCTGATGCCCTTAACCGAACACCGCACCAAGCCTGCGGTCCCGTTTGGAGGGCCCTACAGGTTAATTGATTTTACCCTTTCCAACTGTATTAATTCTGGATTGAGAAAAATAGTTATTTTAACTCAATATAAGTCGAGTTCGTTGACCCGCCATTTAAATTCAGCCTGGAATATTTTTAGTCGTGACCTTGGTGAATTTATTGAAGTGCATCCTCCTCAACAGCGAGTAAGAGACACATGGTATATGGGAACGGCAGATGCGATTTACCAGAATCTTTTTGTAATTGACGCGGTAGATCCTGAACAGGTTTTAATACTGAGTGGTGATCATATTTACAAAATGAATTACCAGAAGATGGTTTCTGAACACCGCGAAACTGAGGCCATTGCGACTATAGCTGTGACCGATGTCTCCAGGGAGGAGGCGACGGAATTTGGTGTCATGCAGGTTGACGATGATTTTAGAGTAACTGGTTTTCAAGAGAAACCGGATGATCCAACACCGATGCCTGACAATCCTGATCGATGTCTTGTCTCAATGGGGATTTATTGTTTTGAAAGTAAAATAATCCGGGATTATCTTCTTGAAGATGCAGAAGATGAAAAGTCCAGCCATGATTTTGGCAAAGATGTCTTGCCGAAGATGGTGGAAAGCGGTGCGCGGGTTCAGGCCCACTGGTTTGAAGACGAAAACCGAGGGACCGAGGGAGACAAGCGCTACTGGCGTGATGTAGGGACAGTCCGTTCTTTTTATGAAGCCAACATGGATCTGGTCAGCGTTTCGCCCCAGTTTAATCTGTATGACAAAAAGTGGCCCGTTAGAACTTATCACGGGCAATATCCTCCCGCCAAATTTGTTTTTGACGATGAGGATCGCCGTGGAGTTGCTATTGATTCTATTGTTTCAGATGGCGTAATTTTAAGCGGTGGAAAAGTACGTCGTTCTGTGCTTTCTTCCGGGGTAACTGTGCGTTCCGGATCTCTGGTAGAGGATTCGATTATTATGGATAATGCAACTGTTGAGCGCGACTGTTACATCTCGGGAGCGATAATTGATAAAAACGCAACTATTGAGGCGGGAACCCGCCTGGTTGGTGATGCTGATGAAAAACTTAAAGACCATTATTATACCGGCGACGGAATTGTTGTTGTGCGGCGAGATTATCCCGATAACGAGTTCCACTCCGATATTGGTAATATGTAACTCCAATGTTTAACAAGCCGGACTGGCTTCGTGTGAAAGTGAGGGAGCCCGGAAGTAACAACCGGGTCCGGAAGATCCTTTCGAGAAAATCTCTTAATACGGTTTGTGAAGAAGCCGGTTGCCCCAATCGTTTTGAATGCTGGAGTGAAGGAACAGCCACCTTTATGTTGCTGGGAGATATCTGTACTCGCGACTGTGCATTTTGTGGCGTAAAATCTGGGACGCCGGAAGAACCGGACCGCACTGAAGCCGAGCGTATTGCTGCGGCAGTTGGGGAGCTTGAGCTTGATTACGTTGTTCTGACTTCTGTTAATAGAGACGACCTACCTGATTGCGGGAGCGCTCATTGGGTTAAGGTGATCGGGACAGTAAAGGAGCAGAACCCCGGTGTTAGTGTCGAGGTGCTCATACCTGATTTTCAGGGTGATGAAACTGCACTGAGTAAAATTCTTGCCGCCGAGCCACAGGTGCTCAATCATAACCTTGAAACCGTTCCCCGTCTTTATCCTGAAATCAGACCGGATGCTTCATACGAAAGGTCGCTTGCGCTGCTTGATAAGGCGGCTAAATCTGGTGTAAAAACAAAGTCCGGGTTTATGCTTGGGCTGGGGGAGAAAAAAAAAGAGGTGGCAGCGCTGCTGGAAGATTTACGCTCGATAGCTGTTGATTCTTTGACTATAGGGCAGTATTTGCAGCCGGCGACCGCGAATATTCCGGTCCGCCGTTGGGTGCGTCCGCAGGAGTTTGAACTCTGGAAACAGCGGGCTCTGAAACTGGGTTTTAGTAACGTCGAGTCGGCACCTCTCGTCCGTTCCTCCTATCATGCTGCCCGGCAGTCTATTGAACTTAGTCCGCAATGACGGAATTGCTGGTAAATTTTGTTTTAACATAGAAAAACCTGTTATAGCAGCAGGGACATTGCTATAATTTTATAACGGAATTAATTAAATTTTTCTGAGGAGTGATTTATTTATGTGTTCTGATGATTTTGAGTATCCTGATCGTGACACTATTCGTGCCGAAATTTTGAAAATTACAGATTTTTCGGAAGAAGAGGTTGAAAACTTGGGATGGGATAAGCTCTATGAAATTTATGGTCGAGTTGCCCGTTATGGCGAAGAGGGCATTGAAGACGAATACCGCGAGGAATAGCTGAGACTAAGCCCGGTCACTGTATGAGCTTTATCTACCGGTCCACCCATTCAACGAATGAGTGGGGATGCATCGATCGGTTCTTTCCCGGTAAGAAACCGGGTGTTCGTCGGGTGGATAATTGACGACAGTTGAGATGTCGTAAACTATCCAGGTTAATCAGTTTCTGGTGAAGCGGGAAAGTGAAGGGTTGGTATGGAAGAAGCGGTAATTTTTCAGGAACCCGGGAGTCTATATTTTAGCACCGGTTTTACCGGGACGCCGCTAATGTTTGCGCAGCCGGAGGAGACTGTTGTCTGCTCCCGCTCGAATGAATTATTACCGGCCCTGGATAAGCTTCAGAATCTTCAAAAACAGGGTTACTATTGCGCTGGCTTTTTATCTTATGAAGCCGGCGAAATTTTGCTTGGTCTGCCGCCCCGTTCCACTAATTTTCCTTATCTCTGGTTTGGCGCTTATACGTCCCCCATGGCTGCCGGGGAGGGATTACTTAATTATCCCGGGGGATCTACCGGTAAGTCACTGGATTTTAAGCCTTTCCCAGATTATAGTGCCTACAGACGGGGATTCAAACGGATAAAGGAGCATATACGACGCGGCAACAGCTATCAGACCAACTATACGCTTCGTTTACGGTCTGAATCTTCCATCTCGCCGCAGAAGCTATTCTTTCAACTTTCCCACAGCCATCCTGTTCCTTATGGCGCCTGGATAAATACCGGGAAGTATCAAATTGGCAGTCTTTCCCCGGAACTTTTTTTGTGCCGGGAAAATCAGTTGCTTGAAGCGCTGCCAATGAAGGGCACGGCCCCGCGTGAAAATAATTTTGATAGTGATCGGGAACAAAGAGAGTGGCTGCGTAACTCCGAAAAAAATCGGGCCGAGAATTTGATGATTGTTGATCTGCTGCGTAACGACCTCGGCCGGGTGGCGGTCGCGGGTGAGGTGAAGGTGCCGGAACTTTTTCGAATTGACAGTTATGCCACTGTCCACCAGATGGTTTCAAAAGTGCGGGCAAACCTCCGCCCCGGTGTTGGCTTTCGCGAAATACTGGAGGCGACTTATCCCTCCGGTTCGGTCACCGGTGCCCCAAAATTGCGGACTATGCAGATCATTCGTGACGTAGAGGAGAAAACGCGGAAAATTTACACCGGAAGCATCGGTCTGCTTAAACCCGGGGGTGATTTTACTTTTAACGTTGCCATTCGTACCTTCATCCATCAGGAAGGTGAACTGGAAGTAGGGGTGGGAGGAGGCGTGGTGGCGGACAGTCGGTCCGAAGAGGAGTGGAAGGAGGCGCTGCTGAAAGGGAACTTTCTCAATTACAAAAATGAACAGTTTGCTCTCATAGAGACGATGTGTTTTGAACCGGGGACTGGAATTAAGCGATTAAAACGCCATCTGGAACGGCTTGAAAATTCATGTTCTTATTTTACAATCCCACTCAGTCTGAAAGAAGTAAGGAAGAAAGTTTTAAGTAAGGTTGAGGGTTTATCTGAATCCCGGCTTCTCAGGCTTCTTGTTCACGTAGATGGTCAAATCGAGGTTGAACTGAGTGAGTTTCCTGAACCGCCGGCAGAGGTCAAGGTGCGGATTGCCTCGGATTGTTTGTTGAGTGCTGATCCGTTCCGAAGGCACAAGACGACGCGGCGGTCGCTTTATAACCGTTACCGCCGGAAGGCGGCCGAAGAGGAAATTTTTGAATATCTTTTTGAAAACGAACGGGGAGAAATTGTCGAGGGGACCATAACCAATCTGTTCATTCGGTCCGGTGGGAAGCTGTTCACTCCACCGGTTGTCAGTGGAGCTTTGCCTGGTATTAAGCGTCAGGAAGTGATTGAAGAGGAAAACGTTGAAGAGAAGCGGTTGATCCGCCAGGATTTAAAGAACGCTGATGCTATTTTTCTTACCAATTCGGTCCGCGGACTGATTTTAGTGGATGACATCCAGATTTGACGTTAGGTAAACGGCGGTATATGTCGATAAAATTAATGTTGATATCAATTTAACAGGGGAGTTTTGTGGATGATAAGCTTTCATCATGTTTCAAAAACATTTTATCACGACAGTACAATTGAAGCGCTTGACGACGTCTCCTTTTCGATGAACAAGGGAGATTTTTATTTCATTCTTGGTCCATCGGGCGCCGGGAAAACTACGTTAATGCGCATTCTTTACAGAGATTTAAAACCGACTCGAGGGCAGGTAATTATTGACGGGAAAAACATCGGAAAAATGAAGGAAAAGGAAATACCAAATTTACGCCGCCGGGTTGGTGTGGTTTTCCAGGATTTTAAACTGCTCAACGATCGCTCCGTCTTTGAAAACGTGGCTATTTCTCTGCTTGTCCAGGGCGAAGACAAGTATGAAATAAATCGTCGAGTGATGCGTGCTCTCGATCAGGTTGAGTTGACCGATAAACGCGATATGAATCCCCGGCAGTTGTCGGGAGGCGAGGCCCAACGTGTCAGTATGGCTCGCGCTTTAGTAAAAGAACCCGAAATTCTTGTTGCCGACGAGCCTACCGGTAACCTTGACCCTGACCTGGCAGATAATATTATGGATCAGTTTGACGCGATTAACAGGCGGGGGACAACACTTCTTGTTGCAACTCACGATTATCGAACCGTTCAACGCTACGACTTCCCCTGTATTGTGCTTAAAGATGGTAGGTTAATTGAGGGACCGACGCGTGATCCGGATCATCTGCGTCCCTTTGTGGGCGTTTACGGAGAGGAGGATTAGCGTGTCTACCTGGCGGTATTTGCTCCGTTTTGCGGTCCGTAATTTAACAGTAAACAGATTGATGAACGTAGTTGCTGTGGGGACTACGGCGCTGGCTCTCTTCATTGTCGCCGGCGTGGTGCTGGTTCACCAAAACGTTGCTCGTACACTGGAGGGATTGCTTGAACAGACACCGGTTATACTTTACCTGGAAGATGAGGCGGACCGTGAGGAGGTTTCTGATTTACAGTCCCGTCTACTTGCCCGGGATGACGTTACAGATGTTGAATACAGAAGCAAAGAAGAGGCCTGGGAAGCTTTTCGCCGCAGTCTTCGCCTGGAGGGAGATTTGCTGGAAGGACTTGAGGGTAATCCGTTGCCCGCCTCTTTACATGTGAATCTTGATCCAGCCGCACTTGAGCACGTTGAGAACATTGCGGCGGAGTTTCAGGAGTGGTCTGGTGTAGAGTCGGTCGACTACGGGCGTGAAATAATCGAACATTTGCGCGGGTTCAGTAACGTGATTCAGGTGGCTCTTGGTGGAACTGGAGTAATAATTTCTATTGTTGCCATCTTTATTATTTTCAATACTATTCGTTTGTCAGTAATTTCCTGTTCGACTGAAATTGATATATTGAAGCTGGTTGGGGCAACCCGCTGGTTTATTGGTTTTCCATTTGTGGTCAGCGGTATAGCTTATGGTTTCTTTGGTAGTATACTGGGCCAGGGTCTGCTCTGGATTCTTTACTGGCTGGTGCAAAGCCGTGTTGCCGAGGTTGGGTTCATGCAGTTGCAGTTGTTCTTTCTGTCTCCGCTCTGGATCTTTTTAATCATTTGTCTTGGTTCGCTGCTGGGGGTGATTGGAAGTGCTACGGCGGTGCGGCGTGCTATTGGGCGTATGTAGTTTTTTTGTAATCATAATCACGGCCGGTTCTTTGACTGCATCCACGGACAGAAGTGAACTGGACGCTGAGCTTGAAAGACTACACGAAGATTTGAACGAATATATTGAAGAGATGGAGGCCAAGGAGGAAGAAGAGAGACAATACAGGGCTGAACTGGCACAAATTGAGCAACAGGAGCAATCTTTGCTGGATTTAATCGAACAGTATGACGTCTGGGTGGAGTCCTCCCGTCAGCGAGTTGAGTATCACGAACAGCTCAAGGAAGAGGCGCTTGCTAATTTGCGCGGCACATCTCGTGAATTAAATGAAATGCAAAGGAAGCTTGAGAAACAGGAAAAATTACTCGGTCGGCGTCTGCGTGAAATGTATAAACAGGGAGAAATGGCCCGTTCACGTGTCTGGGTTGGCGCTGAATCTTTTGCTGATTTAGTAGTTAACAACCGCTACTACAGGGAGATTCTTGAACATGATCAGCAGGTGCTTGAGGAATATCGCAGTCAGCGGCTGGAGATGGAGCAACTTCGTGCTGAACGCAGTGAACGGCTGCAGGAACGCCGGCGAATCCGGGAGGAAATAGCGACTCTTTATGAGGAACAGAAGCAAGCTCTACGTCACAGCGAGCAGGCCCGGGAGGAGCTGCGCCAGCGTCAGGAATTTTATCAGGAACAACTGGATCAACTGCAGGCCAGGCAGCAGGAGTTAACGACCGTGGTAAGTGATCTGCGTCGCGAGAAAGACCACACCGAGGCCCGGCTGCAGGCCCTTCAGCATGAGTTCGCCCGACAGGAGGGAGAGCTGAGCTGGCCGGTTGAAAACTATACCATAGAGCAGCCTTTTGGCCGTTGGGAGGAGGACGGATTAACCCAGGACAATCAGGGAATAGATCTACGGGTTCATGATAATCCGGAGGTGTACTCAGTTTATACGGGGGAAGTGAGATTTGCTCGTGAATTTAGCGGCATGGGAAAAGTCGTAGTCATCAGTCACGGCGGTGACTTTAACACAACCTATGCCCAGCTCGCCGAAGTAACGGTTGAGGAGGGGGACCACGTCAACGTTGGCGACCAAGTTGGTCTCGCCGGGGATTCTGGTGCCGACCATCGCCTGTTATACTTCCAGGTTATTGAAGGTAGGGAGGTTCACGACCCCGAGGACTGGCTAAAGTGACCAGGCCGAAAATATATCTACTTACCCCGCCCCGGGGGGATTATCTCTCGCTGTTACCGGTCCTTTTTCAAGCTGGTGTTGATTTAGTACAGTTTCGCCGTCCCCATCTTTCAGACCGGGCCGCTCATGCTGAACTCAAGAGCCTTCTTAATATCGCATCTAATTACAATATTCCAGTTTTTGTTAATAATCGTCCTGATCTCGCCCTTTTAACCGGAGCCGGCGGGGTACATCTTGGTGCTTCGGATGTTGACCCACAGCAGGTAAAAGAATGTTGGCCCGATCTTCAAGTTGGTGCGACGCAGAGAGTCACCGACCCGCTGGTTAAGGGGGCTGATTACTACGGTGCCGGCCCGGTTTTTAATCCGTTCAGCAAACAGCTTGATTGTGAACCCTGTGGTTGGGAAGGCGTCGCAGAATTACTGGATCGTACCACGACGCCTGTCTATGCTATCGGTGGAATAACTTATGATAATATTAAAGGCTATCCGGCCGGGTTGGCCGGGGTTGCACTGATTGGCGGGATCTGGGAGGCTGCTAATCCTGTGCACGAGGTTGAGCGACTAAAAAAAGCTTTGAAGGACTGATTGAACGTGCACGAAGTTTCCATAATTAACAATCTTATCCAGCGGTTGCGGGAAGAAATTGCAGACCGTGATGACGTTCAGCAGGTTGAAGTCATTTTTCTAAAAATCGGAGAAATGAGCTGTGCCGCTCCGTCAGCGCTTGAAAGTGCTTTTGATGTGGTTCGGCGTGGAACGGAATTTGAATCGACTGAACTGAATATTGAACCTGTGCCTCTGAAGGTCCGCTGCCAGGCCTGTGAGGTTGAAAAAGTTATAGAGCCCGGCCCGCTTAATTGTCCCGACTGTGGGAGCCGAAAAACTAAAATTGTCTCAGGTGATTCGCTTTATCTTGATTCAATTCAGTACCGTTGATTACTTACGTTTTTCATAAAAAAGAGGTAACTACTCATTTATCCCCTCACCTCTGGAGGGATAGGGCCAATTTTTCATCCCCTTTGTGTTTCCCCCTTTCAAGCGGGGAAAGATAAGGTGAGTAGTTACAAAAGGAGGAATAATAATGGTTGACGACGCGCCGAAGAGGATAGAAATTCAGGATAGAATTTTAAAGGAGAACGAGGAGCTGGCCGAGGAGAACAAAAACCTCTACAGGGGACACGATATCAAGGGTGTTTTTAATCTAATCGGTTCGCCCGGAGCAGGTAAGACGTCCCTTCTCGAGTCTATTATTCCGCGGCTTGAGAAGGCGGGAATTATTGAAGGTGATATTGCCACGGCCCGGGACGCGGAGCGTGTTCATGCCCTCTCGGTCCCCGTCCTTCAAATCAATACGATGGGTGCCTGCCATCTTGACGCAAACATGCTTGCCCAGGTGTTGCCCGATTTTCCTCTCCCCGAGGTTAACTATCTTTTTATTGAAAATGTGGGCAATCTCGTATGTCCTACCGGGTATGACCTGGGTGAGGATCACAAGGTGGTCGTCTTAAGTTTACCCGAAGGTGAGGATAAAGCGGCCAAATACCCCGCTATCTTTCGAGCCTCAACGCTCTGTGTTCTTAATAAGCTGGACCTTGAGCCTCACTGTGGTGTCGATGTAGAGCTACTGGAAGAGGATATACGCGATGTTAATCCCGACCTGGACATCTGCCGGGTCTCCTGCGAAAGCGGGCAGGGAATAGATGAGCTCGTCGAAAAATTAAAGCAGCTCAGCCGACGTTAGTCAGATTAGAGTTTCCTGGTTGGGTCTGCTGCTGACACCGGCTACTTTATAAGCCCTCACTGAAAAGCTTTCCCCCTTTGAGGGGGGAAAAACAAAGGGGGCCCGTATTCCGGTTTGGTAATCAATCGGATCATATTAGCATGTCAAATTTAAGTGTCTCTGCGCTGAAGTTTAACATCTCTTGAGCGACAACGTTGTTCTCTTTGGGCTGTAGTTTGCCGGTTTGCACTGAAGGTTGGTAATCGAGCGCTTCCAGGCTCTGTTTTAAATCTTTACTTCGACTTCGCAGTAACCTGACCGTCGCCGGTTTTTCCGCCTTAAGACTTACAGCCAGGAAATTCTTTCTCCGTTGCAGACGGGCCTGTATTAACCCCAGCGCCGAGAGGTTTACCTCCAGTGTTACACTCCATCTCTCTTCATTTTCTGGACTTCCGTCCTCCCGTTCGTCCCGGATCATCATCTGCATAAATCTGGTAATACCGTCTTCGTTATAGGGGATGAATATAAAAGTGCTGTCCGGGTTTAAGGCCGAAGCCAGGGAGTGCTTGATGATTTCCGATTGCATTTGTGCTGCCCGTGGGAACTCCGGACTTTCAGATGGTTGAGAAAATTGCTGGCTTATTTGCCCCCTCAGCGAAGCTGTAGCGGCTTCTGGATTGTTGATTAGCTGTTGTTCCATGTCAAAACCAATCGCTTCAACCAGTTCTTTAATTTGCTGCGGTGCCGGTTCTTCCTGCAGAGGGACTATTTGTGGTAACTGCTGGCTTATTTCAGTTTCCAGCAGATTTTCTCTAAAAGCAGGTTCCAGCAGCGCAATATTTTCTCTATTTGCCGGCAGGTTGTTGAATTTGAGAAAGAGCAGAGAACGCAGTTCGTTTTGGTCGGTGTTGGCTTCGAGTTCAGTTTCGGTGTCTGGAGAAAAAAAGAGTTCCCGTATTATTGTTTCCTGGGGACTCTCGTTCGAATTGCTTATTTTGCTGAAAAATTGAGCCGGGTCAGTTTTGTCCCATAAATTCAGTCGGCCAAGCAGTTGGGGTAGTTCTGGTGTTTCCTGGTTCTGACTCTCAAGCGCAAATTCAATTATCTCCAGCACCTGTTGGACTTGGTTAACAGTACTGTTATCAGGATTTTCGATACCCTGCTGTTTTAACAGCGTTTCGGCCGGCTTCTCCGGTTGAGTGTCCATAACCCGGGCGATATCGGTTAGCTCAAGCTTCTCTTTTTCTCCACCGGTAATCATCGCCAGCTTCTTCAGTGCCTTTTCCAGCAGCTCGGACCGTTCTGATATTTTTCCCTTCAAAAGCCATTGACCGGCTCGCTCGGTTAATTCAGCAGTAAAGCTTTCCCCCTCATCGACCGGTATTTTTCCCTCAACCTCAATTTTTTCCCCGGCCACTTCAACTATGTGGCTGTCATCTTTTTGGCTTTTTACAACAGTCGCTTCAATTTTTTGGTCAGCAGTTTTTGTTAACTCTTTTGGCGGCGACTCTTTTAGCTCGACTTCAAAACTATTTTTCTCGGTTGTCTCTTTTTTGGAGAGTTCAGAAATAATCTGATAAGTGTTTCTTTCAGCCTCCCCTTGACCGTCTGTTTGCGAGCTTGTAGTCTGCCGGTCTTTCGCACCGTCGCGCTGCATTTTTAGTGGGCGATCTGCCTGTTCTTTTGTTCTGCTGGTCTTCTTTTCAGTATCGGGAGGGACTGATTGTTTAGCCACTGTGCGAGAATTTTTTGCAGGGAGGTAATAGTTTTGGTCAGTTAATTGTTGTCTGATTTCGTTTGCAGAAACTTTTGTTTCAACACCGGGCGAAGCATCTCTATCCGGGGTTTTTAAAGGGAGCAGTTTCAGCAGCTCTTGATCAGTAAAATCAGTTAATTCTTTGCCGCTTAATATTTTTAGACTTCCATCGTTTTCAACCTTACCAATCAGCCTGGCGCCCTCGGGTAAATCGAGGTGAAGCTTCGTTACTACTTCAACTTCGTTTTTTATAACCAGATGGGTTGTTCCGTCATTTTTTGTTGTACCAACTTCGATGCCCACCGTCTCCCCCTGGAGGTCTTTTAGAGTCTCTTTTGGCGGCTGAGAGCTGTCGGAGCTGGCGAAGCCGGATAGGGATAGCGGCAGTTGTTCCATTTAACTGCCGAAGTAGTAAATCAAGCGGCCTGAGAGCGCTTCAATTGCGCCGCCCTGTCCCTCCACTTCCAGGTCTAAGTAGTCGGCAACCGTAAAAGAAAAGCCGGCGGTTAAAGAGAGTCCGGCGTATTCGTCAAGCTCGTAGGTTACCTGGTCGGAATTTTGTAGTCTTACCTCGCGTCCGGAGTATATTATTCCAAGATAGGAGTGATAGCTATCAACAGTTTCAAAACCGCGAGCCCGCTCTGTTATTCGTCCCAGGATAACTCCGGTCTGCCAGTCATTTTTGATTTCAAGACTGCCGTTTGCATTACGGTAGTCCTGTTTGTCGTGCTCAAAGTAAGCGGCTGTTAGTTTTAGGTAGAGGTCGGGATTAGGTTCCAATACGTATTGAAATCCGCCCCCGTAGACGTTGCCGTCTTCGACGTCAGTGTCTCCAAATTCTGTGTCAGTGCTCCCGAACATTCCGTAAATACCAAATCTTTCGTCGAAACGGTAACTGATCCTGGCGCCGAGTTGCTGATTTATTAGTTCTTCTACCTCGCCACCGTTATCCTTTGGATCAAAATCAGCACGGCTATAGGAGTAGAATGCCGACAGGTCGGGTTCGCGGACACGCGTGTGTTCAATCAGACCAACCTGCTGCGCTGCCGCAACTGTGGGTAGAAATGATAAAACAATAATTAAGATAAACTTTAGCAAGACGGACTCACCCCGATAATAGATTGAATTTATCTGTTTCTATCATTATCCCCCATAAATCGTTTGTTGACAAGGCTCAAAACCTTACCGCCAGAATTTATCGGCTCATCTTCTGTAACTACTCACCTTATCTTTCCCCCCTTCAAGGGGGGAAATAAAAAGGGGGGGTGAAAAAATGTCCCTCTCCTTGGGCCGTTTTACGGTCCCTCCAGGGGAGAGGGGAGAGTTGAGTGGGTACCATTTTCTTTTAGGAGGGCAGGAGGAAGATATTTGATTACGTATTGGTGGTCACAATGACGTAACTGCTGAGAAGACCGGGTTAGGGAAGTGGTGTACAAAAATTTACCCGGATCTCCAGAGGTGGAGATCCGGGTTTAGTTCAGAGTGGAGAGATAATAAATATAAAATCAGGCCACTTTGATAAGCTCTTCGGTGGAAAGACCTTCTTCACGGACCATCTGGCGGACTTCCTGGTGTAGAAGTTCAAGACCATTAGGGGCGTCAAGAAGGTTGATGCGGTCGCCCAGGACGTCGGAGAAGTTCTCTCGGATGTATTCAATCATTGTCTCCCGGGCTCTCTCGTCGCTGGAAAAATCTAACTGGATTTCCTGACTCACCTTACATCACCTCCCGCACTATAGTTTTCTATCGTTCACAAATATCATCGGCTTAAAGGCAAAAATAATTTAGAAAAATATAGATGGGGAATGGAGAATTATTCGACCGGTTTTAAGAAGATGTTATTGTTTTTGCGGAAAATTTTTATCTGCTTGGCTGCGCCTATCTCTTTTTTGAGCTTGTTTTTCATTTTAATTACGCCGGCTTCGCAATCATTGTCCTGGCGCAGTCGCACTTCCTGGGAGTCGTCGGTGGCGTTTATGAAATCATCTTTATCCAGGTAGAGATTTAGTTCGTGTACAGTCTGGTAGCAGGAAATTTTACGGCCGACTGTTGGACTTATGACAAGCAGGCCGTCTTCAGGAGATTGGGGGATAATGGTCAAAGGGACGGTATGTTGCAGTGTAGACGACATTGATGAAAAACTCAGGAACTTTCTTTTATATTTACGTTAATAATAATGTTTCCCAGGTTGGTTTCAAGTGGCACCTGCAGATATTTGTCGGAAATGCTGTCACTGATTTCCATGTCTTCTCCAACGATTAACGAGGGGGGAGTTATGTCAATGTGTTTACCATCCAGTTGCTTGTGCAGTTTGGCGGAAGCATTGCCGGTGATTATATTACCCAGCTCCTGAATGGTGGAGCGGACAAGTTCATTTAGGCCTGGTATCTTTTCGCCGTTCATTTCGCTGGCTATTTTTACAGCGGTAACCCGGTTCATGTCGTAAATAACACGTCCTTCTAAGTCGCCGGAAATTCCAATGTAAGTAGCCGTGCCAAGACTTTGAGAGGGCGCACTGGAAACGGCAAGCTTGCCACGGTTGACCTCCATTCCAGGGATAAATTGTTTCAGGGTGGAAATCGCTGACGTTACAAAGGGATTTATATATTCAGCTTTCATAGTATCTAACCTTTCAGAACTTTTTCTAAGCGGTTGAAGACATCTTCTCGTTGAAATGGTTTGACTACAAAATGTTTGGCACCTTTCATCACGCTCTCCTTTACCGTGTCCTCCTGGCCCATGGCGCTGACCATTAAAACTTTAAGTTCCGGCTCAATTTTGAGAATCTCTTCCAGCGCTGTCAGACCGTCCATCTCCGGCATTGTGATGTCAAGCGTTAAAAAGTCCAATTCGTCGCCGTGTTCTTCAACCAGCGCAACAGCTTCTTTGCCGTTTTCTGCTGTGGCTATAACCTCAGCGTCAAATGATTCTAACATTCTGACGAGGTTTTTCACCATAAAGGCCGAGTCATCCACCACGGCGCATTTAAACGGCTCTCCGTCTTCATTATTACCTAATGTTAACAGGTGTTCATCGTCTGTTGTAACCACCATTACTCACTCCAGATAATTCCCTTAAAATGGGTTTGAAATTTTTGCTGCTGCCAGCATAATCAATAGACAAGAATAAGCCTAAGCTATTATAAAACCTGAACTACAAAATAGCAAGTCAGGTCTGATCAGAGCTGCAATCACATCTCTGCAGCGTCATTCCGGACAACCTACTGTAGTGCTCACAGCCCCGGGAATCATTCTTGAACTTGATGTCATTCCGGCCTCCGAACCGGAATCCATCTTGAACTTGACGTGATTATAGTTCAAACCCGTAAAAATGGATTGCGGGTCAAGCCCACAATGACGCCCGATAGAACAAGGTCGCTCTTGAACTTGACCTTGCCTTTGGGGCTTGCGCCTCTTCGCCCTATCTCCCGCTCGCCCTTTCTGGCCCCCCGGCCCCCGAGCCGGAAAACACCAGCTTAAAGCTCAAAGCCAAAAGCTGAAAGCTAATTCAAATTCATTAAGTGCTCATAAAACTTGTTGCGAGTTACGGGTTGCGGGTTTAAACCCATAACTGGAAACTGAAAACGGGTATTCATGGACCAAGCCAGGTTTAAACCAATATTAGTAATGCCGAGGATCTCTACAAGTTCTCGGTCTAATTTATCTCTGGTTTTGGGAAATATATTTTGAACTCTGTGGTTTCGTTAGATTGAAATTCAAATCTACCCTGCAATTGATCCTCGGCCAGCGACTGTGCAAGCTGCAGACCGAGGGAGTCGGTTTGAGCAAGGTCAAAATCTTCAGGTACGCCGGTCCCGTTGTCGCGGACAACAAATATTATTTCATCTTCAGTTTCATCAATTTCTATCCATAAACGTGGCTTTGAGACGCCCTCAAAAGCGTGCTCAAGAGCATTAGCAAGCAGTTCGTTAAGAATCAAACCGCAGTGAATGGCCTCGTCAAAGTTCATCTCAACCTGGTCGTTTATTTGGAAATTTATTTGAGGGACGAGCTGCAGGTCGTAGCTCCTGACAATGGCTTTGGTCAAATTACGGAAATACCTGTCGGTTTCTACCGTTTCCAGGTGTTCCGAGCGGTAGAGCTGATCATGAACCTGAGCCATGGCGTGGACGCGACTGCGACTCGTTTCAAAGGCTTCAATAATTTCATCGTCTGCTTTTTCCATGATTTCAAATTTCTGCAGGTTCAGCAGGCTGGAGACTACCTGCAGGTTGTTTTTTACCCGGTGGTGGACCTCCTGCAGCAGCGTTTCTTTTTCTTTCAGTGCCTTCTCCAGGCTGGCGATAGCTTCTTCGTAGTCGGTAATATCTCGCAGTTGCTCGACAATGTAGAGGATGTTACCTTCGTCGTCCAGAATTGGATTACTGCGGCAGCTCCAGTAAGTCTCCAACTCGGGGACATATTTTTCAATTTCAACTAATTCTTTTTTCTCACGCGCTTTTTTGGTTGCGCAAACTTCACAGGGCTCAGTGCGACCCAGTAGTTCAAAACATTTTTTACCCTTAACCTCTTCCGGTGTTTTACCCAGCAGCTCATAACCTTTGCGATTGTAACGGCGGATGGTATGGTCGCTGTCCTGGATTGCAAGCACGTCAGGGATGGCGTTGATGATCCCCTCAAGTAGCTGGTTCTGCGATGCGAGTTCCTGTTCTGTCTTCTTCCTTTCCTCGACCTCCGCCCGCAGTTGTTGTTCAGTGGCTTTAAGTTGTTGATTGGCAGCGTCGAGCTGTTGGACCTGGGCGTCAAGGCGGTCCTTTGATTGCCATAGTTTCTCAAGTGCCAGGCTGCGCTCCTCTTCAATCGCCAGCGCTTTGGCAATTACTTTGAACAGATTTTGAGTTTCTGTGTCCAGGTGAACCTTGTCGGTGGAAACACCACAGAGCGTTCCCAGCGGTTCGCTGTGGCGGTAGATAACCAGTCCGGCATAAGTCTGTAGATCGGAGCCTTCCAGCCAGGGATCTGTTTCAATATATTTGCTATTCTGCAGATCGTCAATAACAACCAGGTCCTGTTCTTCACGCTGAACAAGCTCATTACAGATGTGGCCTTCTGCCTGGTCACTTTTTGGATTTTTCGGGGGAAGATTGCAGGAAGACTTGACCCACATTTTTCCCTCTTCAATGCGGTTGTAAAATATTATGTCAAGACCGGAGATATTTGCTAGTAGCTCAGTTAGACGATCAATATTTTTCTCAGGCTCTTCACCAAAATTCAGGAAAGTATTGGTTAACGCTTCCAAATTTTTGCGATCCCGTCTTTGCTCTGTAAAATCTTCGGCCACCTTCACGAAGTGGGTGACATCGCCTTCCCCATTGAGGATCGGGGAAATCCGGGCCTGCTCCCAGTAGTAATCCCCGTTCCTGGTCTGATTGTGAAATTCACCCGCCCAGGTCTCGCCCCCTTTTATCGTAAACCAGAGGTTCCAGTAGTAGTAAGTGTCCTGGTAGCCTGATTTAAGAACGGAGGGGTCCTCGCCAATCACCTCTTCCACCGGATAGCCGGTTACTTCGGTGAACCTTGGATTTACGTATTCAATTGTGCCGCTTTTGTCAGTGATGACGACAACAGCCGGGGATTGCTCTATCGCCCGGTTCAACTTGCGAAGTTCTGCCGTTCGCTCAAGTTTTTGCGTGATATCAAGGTGATGGGCCATTATGCCCAGAGGAGTGCCCTCGCTGTCGTAAATTTTAGATGCCGTCACCTGGACTTCAAATGTTTCACCGCCCGGCCGTCGGGCCGTTAACTCTTCCATCCATTCGTCCTGTTCGTCAAACTGTTGAAATAGTTCTCTTACTTCCTCCGGCTCCTCATACAGGTGCTCAACCCGTCTTCCCAGCAGTTTTTTTTCAGTGTCAAAGCCCCACATTTTAACCATTGATCTGTTGATTTCAATAATGCGACCGTCCAGGTCACAGAAGCCAATTCCCCCATGAGCGGAGTCAAAAGCCGATTCCTTAAATTGAAGCTCTTTTTTTCGTTTTTCTCTCTCAGTTACGTCGGTAGTAATACCAAGAAAGTTACCGTTCGGTAATTCGGAAACCCTTACCTGCCAGGTTCGTATTTCTTTATCTTTGGTCTGAAAGGGAACTGTTAAAGAAGAGTTATCCTGCTGCAGGGTAGCCGCAATTTTTTCTTGCAGTTGTTCACGGTTGTCTGGGGGAACAAGGTCCATAATTTTCATCTCGAGCAACTCATCCCGCCGGTAGCCGGTGAGTTCCTCAGCCGCCTGATTTACTTCCAGATACTGGCCGTTTTCGTCCGCCACAAATATTCCGTGGGGGGAGGTATCCATTAAAGCGTTGTATTTTCTCTCAAACTCATGATGGCCGGTTTTCTTATTTACCGATTGATTTTCAAGAGATTGTATCTTTTTCCCCTGCTGGTTGATTTTATCGCAGAGGCGCTGCACTTCAGCCTCTAAATCTTTTTGGTCGTCGCATTCATCAATAATTTCTTGAGCCGCTTCTAAAGACAATCCATTATCCAAAATAGCCACTTCCTATTTCCAAAAGTCATCAATAAATATATATTAAATCTAAAAATTGTCAAGTTTGATAAATTTTTATTTTCCTCAATAAGGTTGTAATTGCCGTAGAATAAGTGATAATTTTCTGTAGAGCAAACGGACAGTTTAATATTGTAATTATTTGGCTACTGACCGGGAATTGAAGGCAATGGTCGTCATTGCGGACCACGATCCGCAATCCATTTTTTCACCCCCCTTTGTCTTTCCCCCCTTCAAGGGGGGAAAGACAAAGGGGGGATGGTTTTGAACGATACCCGTTTGAAATTCAAGATGGATTCCAGATCGCGCTCCCGAACACTCAATCAAATTGTAAGAACAATCTCTTACTTCTTGGTGTTAATTATCCATAGCACTTGCGATTGAGTGCTCGGGCGCTTGTCCGGGATGACGGAAGCCGGGATATTTTGTCCGGATCATGCTTAACAGGCATTTAATCTTTTAGGTGGATAGGAGGTTCTTAATGGAAACAGGCAAGGGAGGAGAAACTTCAGGTTCTGAAACCCCTCAGGAAAAATTGGGACAGGCGGAAGAACTTGCGATGTTTAGACGTGGCCCCATGGTAATTTTTAAGTGGCGAGATGGTGAAGGCTGGCCAATTGAGTTCGTCTCTGAAAACACCGAGCAGCTTTTTGGTTACAGGCCCTCCGAACTGGTCGGTGAGTTATTTACAAATCTTATTCACGAAGAAGACCTGGAGGGCATGATAAAGGAAAACGAACCGTTTTATTCAGAAGGAGTGGAGTGTCTCGAAATTGGTCCGTATAGATTACGGCAAAAATCAGGCGGCCATTTATGGGTTCAGGAGACATCGAGCGCCGTGAGAGACGAAACTGGAAAAATCACTCATTTTCTCGGCTACCTGGTAGATATAACGGAAAGAGTCCAGGCTGAACAAGAACTGGATGCTGCCAATCAACAGCTTGATGCGGCCAATCAACAGCTTGAAGCTCAAAACCAGGAACTTGAAGCTTACGTGCAGCAGCTTGAGGCGCTGGAACAACAACTGAAGGCAGAAATAAAAGAACGCGAGGATAGGGAGCAAGAACTGCAGGAGCTAACCAAAGAATACGAGACTATTTTTCAGGGGGTTGATGACGGGATTTTTCTTGCCGACGTTGAGCGGAGCGGTGATGAGTTTCGTTTCAGTTATAGACGCTTTAACGCCTCCGAGGAGGCACTTGTTGGCGTCGATTCAGATAAGGTTTCAGGGTTGACCCCGTCCGATGTTTTTGGGCCGGACCAGGCGGAGAAAATTTGTGCTGACTATGCACGTTGTGTAAAAAAAGGAGAAACCATTACTTACGAGGAAAAATTAACTGTCAAGACAGGAGAAAAAGATTTTCGAATTACACTCTCGCCGGTATATAGAGATCATCAGGTAGAACAGATAGTGGGAATAGTGCGAGACATTACGGAAAGCAAACAGCGCGAGCGCCGGTTGGAGGAGCTGCTGACGGATAAAGAAAACCTGCTGCGTGAAGTTTATCACCGTGTTGGCAACAACCTCCAGGTTATTACCAGTTTACTGCGTCTGCAGCAGTTTGAACTGGGCGAAGAGATATCGCCTGCTTTACAGGAGGCTTTTGATTCAACCCGCCGCAGAATTGAGACTATGTCAACGGTCCATGACCATGCACTCTCCGGACATACCCGGGATAATGTTGAAGCCCAAAAATTTCTGAAGGAGCTTTGCAGCAATATTATTTCGCTGTCTGATTTTCATTCAGAGGTAGCCATTGACTGTAAACTGACAGAAGAAATTTATCTTGACCTGGATAGTGCGGTCTATCTTGGACTATTTTGTAATGAGATCCTGGGATTTTTCCTGCCTGAAATTACCGGCAGTGATGAGTTTGTTCGGGTTGGGCTTGAGATGGATACAGTTTCTGACACGGAGGACTGCCGGCTGCAAATTGAATTTGATCACCCCGGTTCCTTGCAGAAACTGTTCGAAAAGTTTGAAAAGTCGCTTGCCGGCCGCCTGGCTCACACTCTTGTCGCCGATCAATTGACCGGCGAAATTCATTTTAATCCGGGAGACAATCTACTTTCGGCTGTTTTTAAACGCAGATGTAACTGAATTTTTCTCTCCCCAATTTCTTCAACTCTCATCTCCGGCTTCAGTGCCAGACCCAAAACCTTCTAACCCGGATAAATTATCAGGGTCACGCTAAACAGAACCCACCGAAGCATCTCCCCTCCCCTGGAGGGAGGGGATTAAGGGGAGGGGGAAAATGTCTTTTGAACCCAAATTCAACTCCTTATTCCCCCCATCCTAACCTTCGGACTTATCCCGTCCATGGAACGGCGGTCTTCGACTTTCCCGCTAAGCGGGAAATCGAATTTTGCTCTCCTGCAAAATTC
>Ga0207421_10000869_pt1 | contig 39470 bp, 31 predicted proteins | sample SodLakKL_010_SED_4_FD_187542 | JGI IMG/M metagenome (GOLD analysis project Ga0207421, IMG submission 187542) | Alkaline sediment microbial communities from Lake Tanatar, Kulunda Steppe, Russia - 8KL_010_SED (SPAdes) (version 2) | ecosystem: Environmental > Aquatic > Non-marine Saline and...
ATATAACGGCAGGATTAACGGCTCATTTCACCAGCGTCATCTTAATGGCCTGAGACCGGCCTTCGGCCCGTAAAACGACGATATAGACTCCGCTTCCCAGTCTGCCGGCATTAAACTCGACCAGATTGATCTGCCGGTCGGCTTCTCCGTCGAAGATGGTGGCGATACGCCGTCCCAGCACGTCGTAAACGGAAAGTTCGGCCGGACCTTCCTCCGTCATGTAGAACTCGATCATTGTGCTGCTGCTGAACGGATTGGGGAAGTTCTGATACAGTTTGGCGCGCTCCGGCTCATCACGTTCGCGGCGATATTCCCCCGGGCGGCTGACCCTTATGTCCGGAAGCTCACGAGCAGCGGCCACCTGGCTGCGCAGGTCATCAACATCTTCCCCCCAGGCATAAACAAATCCGACCGTTATCCGGCCAAAAGGACCCACAGTGAACGGACCGGTTCCGGTCACGATGGAAATATCCGTGTCTTCGATGGTCGTGCGTTCGGTGCCCGCAGTGAGTGAGAGCCGTTTTTCTGCATCTGTAAAACCGTCATAATTGGCCTCGGCTTCCCGGTAATAGATGCCGAAGCGCAGGCTGTCTTCGCGGGAACCGGCCTCGGGCAATGACATGGGCGAGGTGTTGTCGATGGCAAAGGCGCTGGATACCGCACCAAGCTGAGCCGCCGTGACATAGGGCGGACCTGCCGGGTCATAGGCATAAATGAGACTGTCTTCCTCGATGAAGCCGGTCCGGTCGGTGTCTGCCTCACGGATATCCCAGTCGTTGAACAGCCCGACATGCATGTTGTGATAGGTGTTCATGCTGCGGTTGGTAATTTCATAGGTGACCAGGAACGACTGGTCAAGCGGTTCCGCCGCAAATGCATAGGTTTTCATCCTGACCGAAAGCGCGTCGGCAACAGGGTGTTCCGTTGAGCGGAATTCGGCAAGGCCGTCGAGGTCGGAAACACTGCCCGGGGCCGTAAAACGGAGATTTTTTTCCGGAAGGAAGTGGCGTGTGATTTCGGTGGAGTCACGAACCTGGTTGACAGTAACCGGGATGTGCGGTCCGGCATTCTCACGTTCAAGCTCTGCGGAAATCATCAATCCGCCCTCGAACAGCACATTATCGTACTCGTCGGGGATGAAACCGACACCGCCGCGCGCCGACAGCGCATCCATGTATCCGATGGTTCCGTCGGATGAGACCGAGGCCGTGATGGTATTGATGTCAAGCACATCAAACAGAAGCCGTTCGTATTCCAGCATGGCAAAATCGTCATAGTCCAGCGCCGGGTCTTCCATGTCGATCCGGAAAAGGGGGATTTCATCGAGACGATAGTCATCGGATATGGTGATCTCGAACGTGAGGGAAAGGGTGTCGCCGGTTTTGGCCTGTCCGGTGGACTGACTTTCCGGTTGCAGCTCCAGACCGTCCTGCTGCGGGGTGATGCGGACGTCAATGCCGCCGCTGCTCTCGCCGAAATTTACGGCCTGAAGTGTCAGAAACCCGCTTTCGCCGGCATTGAGCTTGTCACCGTCCGGGGATTCAAAAGCAAAATCAACAAACCGCAGGCCGGGTTTCATGTTTTCCAGCGCTGCCTGAGCATCGATCAGTCCGCGGCCAAGCCGGTGCTCGTATTTTTCCTCGGGATTGGTCTGCCTGATGGAGCGGGCATTGGTACGGATCTGTGATGCGATGCGCTGCGGGGACCAGTCGGGATTTCCGGCCTTGATCAGCGCCGCAAGTCCGCTCACCACCGGTGCGGCCATGGATGTTCCTGTATTGCGCTGATACGTGGCGTTCCAGCTCACTTCTTCGGAATCGTACTCGAAAAAAGTGCTCAAAAGCGCCTCGCCCATCGCAAATACATCCACATAAAACCCGTAATTGGAAAAGTGGGAAATGACATCGTCATACTGGCGCCGGACGGATCCCACCGTCAGAACGTCATCAAAAGCGGCAGGGTAGAAGAGCACATCTTCTCCGTTGTTTCCGGCAGCTGCCACAACAAGCGAGCCCGATGCGGTGGCAAATTCGACCACATCCCGCCCGAATTCGGAATAGCTGGTACCGCCGAAACTGCAGTTGATGATGTCGGCTTCGTTCACTGCGGCATAAAGGATGCCATGATAACCGAAGGCGATGTTGCGGGGATAGTCTCTGGTGCCGCCTGTCTTGACCGGCATGAAGGTGGCGTTGAATCCGGTGCCGGCAACACCTATGCCGTTGTCGGTGTCCGCCGCGGCGGTTCCTGCGACATGGGTGCCGTGTGTGGAGTAATTTCCGACCGGATCGGCATTCTGTTCGGGCTCCTCGCCGATAAACACATCGCCGCTTTCCCAGAAATTCCAGCCTATGGTGTCATTTTCGATGGTCCAGCGGAAAAACTCATCGGCCCGACCGGGTTCCGGGTTGCGCCAAAGTTTATTTCTCAGGTCGGGATGGTCATAAAAAACGCCGCTGTCGACAATGGAGATGACCACATCGGATGATCCCTGACTCAGGGCCCAGGCACCGAAAAAACTCTGATAGCCGAAATAGTCGTGACCTTCATCGCCGATTCTCGGGTCATCGGGGATGTATTCAGTCACGGTTTCCCGGATCTGTCCGGCCGATTCGGACATGTTCCCGGTGGTTTCATGTACGAAATGCGGCTCGGCATAGACCACGCCGGGCAGCCGGCTCAGCTCTTCGGCCAGTGTCATCGGGTCTTCATCCGAGGCATAGCTGATCATGTAGGTGCGTTCCAGGCCCTCGGCCAGCTCCCGGAGACGATCCGGTTGGGATCCGGCCCGCTTCAGACGTCCCAGTCCGTCGGATGCATTCCTGCGGAAGACCGTCTGCATGTCACGCATTCCGTATTCTTCCATATATACTGAAAGCATGGGCTCCGGACCGTCAGCAGCTGCCGCAATCCATCCGGACTGGCCGTCATCCGGCAACTTTGATTGGCGCGTGTCCCGTTTCTGCATTTCCTGAAAAAAAGTCTGCTCATCCTCCATCTTGACGATCAGCCGGCCGGGCAGATACTCCCGGTCGCCGCCGGTATGGGCTTCTGCAGCCGTAATGCCGGCGAACAGCAGCAGCTGAGCCGAGAAGGCGATGATTAGCGCACAGAAAGTGGGACGAGGCCGGCAGTGATTCATAAAAGACACGGTATTGAGGTATCAATAAAACAACCCGTATTTGGGAACAGAGCGTTCATTCGATATATTTGTGAGGTCAGGGATGAAATCCACACCTTCAGGCAGCCTTAATCCATGAAGATATCCTTAAATTTACGACTCTTTATCATTTTTTTGCCATTATTGATGCTTCTCAGTATGCCTATGAGTTCAGAATCCAGAGACGGGGACGATCCAGGCACTTTTGCCCGGACGATGTATGACGATTATGAAGCCTATCGCGAACCCTCGCTGAATCACCGCAGATTCAAACACGATGATATCATGCCGCTTGTCAAAAAATTCGGTGAGCATCCGGATATCGATCTCATTCATGAGGGGGAGTCTGCCGAAGGCCGCGATATTTACCGGCTGAAAATGGGATCGGGTGACACATCGGTGCTGTTGTGGTCGCAGATGCACGGCAACGAGCCCACCGCAACCATGGCGCTGTTCGATTTGTTTCATTTTTTCACGGCAGACGATGTACATAACGATCTTCGCAGCGAAATCCTGGAGAACATCACCATCCATGCCATTCCCATGCTGAATCCCGACGGAGCCCAGCGCTACCAGCGCCGCACGGCATTCGGCATCGATATGAACCGCGATGCGCTCCAGCTTCAGTCGCCGGGGTCGCAGATTCTGAAGCGGGTCCGGGATGATCTTGACGCCGATTTCGGGTTCAATCTGCACGACCAGAGCATCAGATACTCGGCCGGTGATACGCCCAACAGCACCATTATCGCCTTTCTGGCTCCGGCCTACGATGAAGAGCGCAGCATCAATCCCGTCAGGGAGCGCAGCATGAAACTGATCGCACGGCTTGACGAGATGCTGCAGGATTTCATACCCGGACATGTGGCGACGTTTTCAGACACCTTTGAGCCGCGGGCGTTCGGCGATAACATCCAGAAGTGGGGGACCAGCACGATACTGGTTGAAAGCGGCGGAATGAAAGGCGATCCCGAAAAGCAGTACATACGCAAACTGAACTATCTGCTTCTGCTGGAGTCGTTCCGCTCCATTGCCGGTACCACCTACGAATCTCACACTGTCGAGCAGTACGAGGATATCCCGCCCAACCGGTTTCGCCTGCACAGCGCCATCTTCCGGAATGTGACCATGCCGTTCAAAGAGCACGAATTTGAGCTTGATCTGGCTGTCAACCGCTCCGAAGTCAACATCAACGGAGCCACCGATTTTTACAAACGGGGCACGATCAGTGAAGTCGGGGACTTGTCCACCTTTGACGGCTATGAGGAGTTTGACGCTTCCGGACTCCGGGTGGATTCGGGCAAGGTGTATCCCGATACCTTTGCCACCGAAGATGATCTGGCGGCGGTCGATCCGGTGTCGCTCATGCGGGATGGATACACGGCTGTCAGGGTGGAAGAGCTCCCGGAAGGGCGCCACACGGATTTCCCGCTCAACCTGATTGGTCCGCGCGGACGGCAGCCTGCAGGACCAAAAATGGGACGGGTTGCCAATCTGGCGCTTTATCGCGGCGATGAAGTGGCCTATGTGGTTATCAACGGCTTTGTGGTGGATGTCATGGAGCCGGTTCCGGATGTCGGCAATGCCCTGATTTTCCGCTAATTCAAATCAGAAATCATGAACTCCTTTATATATCCGCTCTGCATTGCCGTTGCTTTAGCCATGCCGGTGATGATGATGGCCTGCCATCCGGCTGATGGCAGCGAAGATGCAAAGGGCGCCAACGGTGAAGATGCGCCGAAGTCACTCACGGAGCTCGAGGAGCACATCCGCACCCTCATCAGCAGCTCCGAAGGAACCTACGGCGTTGCATTCATCGACGTCGATGAGCCCGATTCGGCAGTTTTTGTGAATGCCGACGAGTGGTTTCATGCGGCGAGCACCATGAAGACACCGGTCATGATCGAAGTCTACCGTCAGGCAATGGACGGCCGTTTTGATCTCGATGACACGCTTCCCGTCAAGAACGAATTTGTCAGCATAGCCGATGGCAGCACCTATGAGCTGAGCATCGACCGCGACGGTGGCGATGCCCTGTATGAGCACCTGGGTTCGGAAATGGCCATTCGAGAACTGGTCTATTCCATGATCGTGCGAAGCGGAAACCTGGCCACAAACCTGGTCATCGAACATGTCAATGCCGACAGTGTCAACCGCACGATGCAAAAAATCGGTGCTGACGGCATCCGCGTGCTTCGCGGTGTGGAAGATATGCCCGCATTTGAGGCCGGAATGAACAATGAGACCACAGCCCGCGGCATGGCTGTAATGTACCAGCGTCTTGCCGAAGGTGCCATTCTTGATGAAGACGCCCGGGAGGAAGTGATCTCCATTCTCAAAGATCAGCACTACCGCAACATGATCCCCGCCGGACTGCCCGATGAGGTGGAAGTAGCGCACAAAACGGGTTCGATCACCGGAATCACGCACGATTCGGGGATTGTTTTCCTTCCGGACGGACGCCGTTACGTGCTGGTCGTTCTGTCCAAGGATTTGCCGGAACACGCAGTCGGGCATCAGACAGGGGCTGAAATTTCGCGCAAGGTGTATAACTACATGACATCACGAACATCCGGAAAGGCGGATCGCGGGACGGCATCGAAACCCATTGCCGGTGACCCGCTGAAGGGACGCATCGTGGCGGTGGACCCGGGACATGGCGGGACAGCTGACTATGACGACTACCGGGTTGGTCCAGCCGGTGAGCGGGAGGAGTGGATCAATCTCCGCGTGGCCCTCAAGCTGCAGGAAATGCTTGAAGAGCGGGAAGCAAAAGTACTGATGACCCGCACTGAGGATGTTGAGGTGGAACTTGAGGACCGCGCCCGGCTGGCTGTTGAAAATGATGCCGACGTTTTCCTGTCGGTGCATCACAACGCCACTGCCGATCCGGAAGTCAACTTTCCGATCGTCTATTTCCACGGCAACGGCAGTGAAAACCGGGCCTCGGTCGAGCTGGCCGAAATCATGGGAAAGCAGATGAACAGGCACCTTTTCGGCGGTGAAGCCCCGGTAAGCGTCGTCTCCGACCACACCATCTTTCCGTCAGCAGGAACCAATGTGCTTCGAAACTCCTACGGCATTCCCGGCGTCATTGTCGAAGCCTCCTTTTTCACCAATCCGGAAGAAGAACAGCGCCTCAAAGATCCCGGTTACAACCGGCTCGAGGCCGAGGGCTATGTACGGGCACTGGAGGAGTATTTCAGCCGGCGGCGACCCGAAATCCTGGAAAAAAACAGCAAAGTCAGTGTTCCGGAGTTTGAGGTTTTTCAGGAAGCGGACCGTATGGATGAGGTCGCTCTCAAATGGAAAGAGGATTATCGCGAGGGGCTCCGGCTGATGGAGCATGACGCAGGGTTTGAAGACGCCCTTGAACTGCTTACCCGCTCAGCCCGTTCCTTTCCGGACTCCTGGGTGGCCGGGAAAGCACATGCCGCCCGGGCCGATATTAAAGAACGCCTGGGAGAAAATGAAGAGGCTGAAACAATACGACTGCGAGTAAGCGAGTTTTACATTAAACCCTCAGTTAAATAAGCCCGTTTTTTTGTACTTTTAGAATTCATTACTTACCATTTAACCAACTATTTATGAGTAAACGATTTGCGCTTTGGGGCGGACTTGTTGTCGGACTTGCTGCCGTTACACTGGTGATGTTCCGGATGGCCGATGATGAATCTGCAGCGCCTGAAACCACTGCTGCGGGTGCCGGCAATTCGGTAAACGAAGAAATTCTTGAACCGCGTCAGGATGACTGGATCAAGGGCAATCCCGACGCCGGTGTGATTGTTGTCAAATACAGCGATTTTCAGTGTCCGGCTTGCCGGTTCTACGCTTCCATGGACGACCGGCTGAGTGAAGAGCTTGGCGATGATGTGCTGTTTGTCTACCGACATTTCCCGCTCAGGAACTTCGAGCACTCCCGTCTTGCTTCGCGCTATGCCGAGGCCGCCGGACGTCAGGATGCTTTCTGGGAAATGCATGACCTGATTTATATCAATCAGCAGCAGTGGTCACGGGGTGACGCAGAATCCATTTTCCGGCAGTTTGCCGATTCCATTGAACTGGATATGGATCAGCTGGATGAAGACCTCCAGGATCCCGAACTCTCCGATCGTATCGAGGCGGATTACGAAGACGGTCAGGAACTGGGCGTCCGCTCTGTACCCTCTCTGTTCATTAACGGCGAAGCTGTCGAGAATCCCCGTTCGCTGGATGATTACCGGGATCTGATCATTTCATACCAGTAGTATTATGAGCAAAGATTCCGTGTTCTATATGGTGATTGCATTTGTAGTGATTGCAATTGTCGGCTTTGCCGATGCGGTTTATCTCACAGCTTCACATTATTTGGGCGGAGTGCCTACCTGCACGGTGATTGAGGGCTGTGATGAAGTGGCCCTCAGCGAATACGCAACAATCGGTCCGGTTCCCGTCGCACTGATGGGCGTGCTGTTTTACACACTCATGCTTGTAGCCGGTGTCGCCTGGCTGGATATACGCAAGGCAGCCGTATTCTACTATTTGCCATTCGTAACGGTTCCCGCCTTTTTCTTTTCCCTGTGGCTGGTCTACCTCATGTTTTTTGTCATCGAAGCATTGTGCATCTTCTGCCTTGTTTCGGCCGGGACCACCACCCTGCTGATGATCCTGTCCTTTTTCCTGCATGCCAGGGCAAAAGCGGAAACGGTCTGACCCGAAAGCAAAAACCGCTGGCTTAAGGTGATTATGATGCGTATATTATGCACTTGTCAACCATACAGGTTGGGGGTGCTTGTACGCACGAGCTGAGATCATACCCCGATCACCTGAACCGGATAATACCGGCGTAGGGAAACCTGACCGATTGCAGCTTTTTTTTAACTACAGTCTGTCATCGGAAAGCAGCTCTCCTGTTGTACAGCGCCTTCAAATTGAAGAATCATCCGAAAAATTTGGAGGAGCTATGAAGTCATTCATTACGATTTTCTTCACTTTTGTACTTGTCGCGGGATCTTCCGCATCGTTTGCACAAAGTATCACCGGAACCGTTCGCGATGCCCAGACCCGTGAACCGCTGCCGGGTGCCGCCATCATTCAAAGCCAGACGGATCACGGAACCACATCCGGCAGTCAGGGCGAATTTGAACTCGAGCTCAGAGAAGACGGAGCCGGCACAATTGAAATCCGCTACGTTGGCTATGAAGCGGCTCAGGTTCAGGTGAACTGGTCCGGCAAGCGTGAAAAAAACATCAGCCTGGTACCGGCAACCATCATCAGTGACGAAGTTCTGGTCGAAGCATTCCGGGTCGATGAACGTGCGCCGGTTACCTATTCCAACGTCAGCCGCGAAGAGATCCGGGAACGAAATCTCGGTCAGGATGTCCCTGTTCTGCTGGAAATGAGTCCGTCTGTGATCAGCTCGTCGGATGCCGGGGCAGGTATTGGTTACACAGGTCTGCGGATTCGCGGCGTGGATCCGCAACGAATTAACGTTACCGTCAACGGTATTCCGTTGAATGACTCCGAGTCCCACGGCGTCTTCTGGGTCAACATGCCCGATTTCGCATCATCGGTAGAGCAGATCCAGATCCAGCGCGGAGTCGGAACGTCGGCACACGGACCCGCCGCATTCGGGGCCACGGTGAACCTTCAGACCACCACGCTGCAGTCCGATCCCTACGGAGAAATCAACAGCAGTGCCGGCTCGTTCAATACGTTCAAGAACAACATCCGCACGGGTACCGGACTGATGAGCAATGGCTGGGCCTTTGATGGACGTCTGTCCTCCATCCGGTCCGACGGATATATTGACCGCGCATCTTCCGACCTTCGCTCGTTTTTCCTGTCCGGCACCAGGCACACCGATCAAAGCCTGCTCAAACTGAACGTTTTCTCCGGTCAGGAAGAGACCTATCAGGCCTGGTACGGTGTTCATGAAGACCAGCTTGACGAAAACCGCAGGTTCAATCCGGCCGGAATGTACACCGGGCCGGACGGGGAGACACGTTTCTATGACGATCAGACCGACAACTACACCCAGACGCATTACCAGCTTCATTATTCACGCAAAATCTCGGACCGCTTATCCGGCAACCTTTCCCTTCATTACACCCGCGGTGCCGGATATTATGAGGAATTCCGGGAGGGCGACGCTTTGACGAGTTACGGTTTCCAGCCGGTTTCGATCGGGCAGGAAACGGTAGAGAATACGGACCTGGTGCGGCAGCGCTGGCTTGACAACCATTTCGCGGGTGCGACGTTTTCGGTGGATTACAAGGGTGGAGAGAACTGGCAGCTCACCTTTGGCGGCGGACTGAACCACTATGACGGGGATCACTTCGGGAAAATCGTGTGGACAAGAGTGGCGAGTCCGGCAGAACTGGGTGATCGCTATTATGACAACAAAGGAGAAAAAACGGACGGAAACCTGTATGCCAAAGCGATGATTGACCTTACCGAAAGGCTGAGCGCTTTTGGTGACATTCAGGTCCGGGGCATCCGGTACACGCTCGATGGTATCAACAATGACCAGCGTATCCTGGACGAGACTCATGATTTTCTGTTTGTCAATCCGAAAGGCGGGATCACCTATGATCTCGGTGAGATTGGCCGCGTGTACGGATATTTCGGAATTTCGAGCAAGGAGCCGGTCCGTCGTGATTTCACGGATGCCACGGAAAACTATCAGCCCCGTTTTGAGACGTTGTACAATACAGAAGCCGGCTACCGGGGAGGATGGGACCGGCTGCAGTTCGGGCTTAATGCGTTTTTCATGTGGTATGACAATCAGCTGATCAATACCGGCGATATCAACGACGTCGGGGACCCGGTCCGGACCAATGTTCCCGAAAGTTACCGCGCAGGTGTCGAGCTGGAGGCGGCATTCCGCATCAGCCGGTCGCTTCAGTGGAACGGGAATGTGACGCTGAGCCGGAACCGGATTCCGGAGTTTGTCGAACGGATCGACCGTTTTGATGAAAACTGGGTGTTTGTCGGCCAGGATGAAATTCGCCACGAGAATACCGACATTGCGTTTTCACCCGCAGTTGTATCTGCGTCACAGTTGAGCTGGCAGCAGGGCAGTGCCGGCATCGACTGGTACTCGCGGTATGTCGGACGGCAGTATCTGGACAACACATCCGACAGCGGCCGTTCTATTGATCCCTGGTGGGTCAACGACATCCGGCTTTCATGGGAATGGGGCGGTCTTCAGACGGTTCGCAGCGTGCGGTTCCAGCTGATGGTCAATAATATCCTGGATCATACCTACGAATCCAACGGCTATACCTTTGGCTATTTTGCGGGTGAAGACGAGTTCCGCGAGAATTATTACTTCCCGCAGGCCGGGCGCCACATTCTTGGCGGAGTTACGGTTACGTTTTAGGGCAGAATCATAAACGGAAACATCAACGACTTAAAAAATCTGCCGCAAGTTTCCTATATTGGTACGTTTCAGCAACAAAATTGCGAACACTGATGCAGGAAACTGAGCTCTATACGGTTTTTCAGACGCTTGGGATTTCGCTGCTTCTCGGTCTTCTGGTCGGGATGCAGCGGGAGCTCCAGGACACCCGTATAGCCGGTTTCCGGACATTTGCTATTGTTACGCTTTTCGGGACCATCAGTGCCTATCTTGCAGAGGCGTACTCACCGCTTATTCTTGGATTCGGCCTGCTCGGAGTGATCACCATCATCGTGGTCGGCAACGTCATGAAGATGAAAAGCGGCAGTACGGAATTTGGCATGACCACTGAAATTTCCCTGCTGCTGATGTTTGGTGTCGGAGCCTACCTGACCATGGGACCCTGGATTATCGGGGCTGCCATTGCCGGCAGCACGGCCATACTTCTTCAGATCAAACCTCAGCTCAGAGGAGCGCTGGCGCGTCTTGATGAGAAAGATATCAAGGCGATCATGCAGTTTGTGCTGATCACATTTATTATACTGCCGATACTGCCCAATCAGACCTTCGGACCGTTCGAGGTGTTTAATCCCCAGCGGACATGGCTGCTTGTCGTGCTGATCACGGGAATCAGCCTTGGTGGGTATCTGGTGTACAAATTCATGGGTGATCGTGCCGGGACCGCACTGGGCGGAATGCTCGGCGGGATCATCTCGAGTACGGCAACCACGGTCAGTTACTCGAAAATCACGGCAAGAGCACCGACAGGCGCACTGCATGCCGCTGTGGTGATCATTATTGCATCGGCCATGGTCTATCCCCGCATCGCCATTGAAATTCTTGTCATGGCACCCGATTATTTCTATCAGATGATCTGGCCGGTTGCGATTATGTTCGTGGTATCGGTGGGGGTGTCATGGTTTGCATACCGGCAGGTGAAAAAAAGCTCACACAGCATGCCCGAACAGCGCAACCCCAGTGAGCTGAGCACCGCTCTTACGTTCGGGGCAGTTTACGTAACTATTCTTTTTGTAATAACAGCCACAACCGAATATCTTGGATCTGAAGCACTTTATCTCGTCGCCGGTATATCCGGACTTGCGGATATGGATGCCATTACACTTTCGGTGTCTCAGAAAGTTCAGAATCAGACTATTGAGGTTTCCCTGGGGTGGAAGCTGATCCTTACCGCATTGATTTCAAATACGATTTTCAAATTTGCGATTATTCGGTTGATAGGCGGAAAAACGATTGCCGGGCACGTGTTGCCGGCATTCAGTGTTGTTGCGGTAGCGGCGTTGCTTCTGATACTTTTCGCCTGATCTTTCTGCTCCGGATACTGGCGGCCGGTGATTCATGATGCCGCCTGTACAGACTGCTGAAAATATCCCGGAAATTTCCGACTTAGCCCATTCCATGCCATGATAATCAAAAGAATAATCTTTTCCGTCGCCGTAATAATCATGCTTCCTGCCGCTGCACTTTCCCAGAAGATGGGCGGAGAGTATGAATTTGGACTCGGAGCGACTTACGGCACCAGTGTTACCGATGAAGCCGAAGCCGGACTCCATTTCAGCGCGTATTACATACCTGTTTCGGCAATCCGGGTGGGTGCAGACGCTACCTACTATCTTGTGAACGACCCGCAGTATCAAAGCCCGTCATTTTATGAAGTCAATCTCAATGCCGGCGTTTATCTCTACAACGGGGAAATGTTCCGGCTCTATCTGATGGGAGGCGGTCACTATGCGAGCTGGAGCTCCGAGCGCCCGATAGCCGGATCATCTCCCGAAGTAACCGAGGGCAGTGAATTCGGATTCAACGGAGGCGCCGGTTTGGAGCTTGATTACGATACGATCCTGTTTTATATCGAGCCCAAAGTATCGGTTAACGGGTTTGATCAGTTTGCCATTTCGGCCGGGGGGCGGCTTCCGTTTTGAAGGGCTTGGTAATAAAAAAGCCCCGCAAGTCTGTAAGAGTTTGACCTGCAAGGGCTTAAGGGGTGGTGAATCGGGAGGGGCTCGAACCCTCGACCCACGGCTTAAAAGGCCGTTGCTCTACCAACTGAGCTACCGATTCGCCTGAACTTCGAAAGACTTCAAATATAAGCAGTATCAACTACCATTTCAAGAAAAAATACGGAACAATCTGTGACTCTGTCTGTTCCGGCAGCTGAATTTGTGCTCCTTTGTGATTACATTACCTGTCAGCTTGCAGTTGAATAATGTAACCACTACAAAAACGACAGCGCTATGGCAACAGTATTCACAAAAATCATTAACGGCGAGATCCCGTCCTGGAAAATTGCGGAAAATGAGCTTTTCTATTCCTTTCTGGACATCCGCCCCATCAGCAAAGGTCATACGCTTGTAGTTCCAAAGCAGGAGACCGATTACATCTTCGATCTGGATGACGGACTTCTCGGGGATATGATGGTTTTTTCCAAATCGATTGCACATGCCATCGACCGGGCGCTTTCTCCGATCCGGACCGGCATCGTCGTAGAGGGGCTCGAAGTGCCGCATGCCCACATCCATCTTGTCCCCATATATGATAAAAAACAGCAGGTCGCCCTGGGAAACAACATTACCGTTCCGGATGAGCAGATGAAGGAATTGTCCGACCGCATCCGAAAGGAGTGGGAGTCTGCTTCATGAACATCCTGATTTTGCACGGGCCCAATCTGAACATGCTTGGACACCGGGAAAAGAAGCACTACGGTTCCGGAGGGCAGGATGACCTGATGGATCTTCTGGTTGAAACGTTTCCTGAAGTCACCTTCAACTTGTTTCAAAGCAATAATGAGGGAGAGCTGATCGACCGCATCCACGCGGCCAGGGATGAAAGCATTGACGGAATCATTGTCAATTTCGGCGGACTCACGCATACCTCGGTATCGCTTCGTGATGCCCTGACACTGCTTCCGCAGGACAAAATCGAGGTGCACCTGTCGAATATTCATGCGCGGGAGTCGTTCAGGCATACCTCACTGACCGGCGGAGTGTGCCGCGGTATGATCAGCGGCTTCGGTTTTTCCGGGTATGTCATGGCTGTCCGGGCACTTCTTGAAAACCGGGAAACATCGTAATAAATCAAGGCAGGTAACCTTTGTGGGCAAACTTCGCGAGCTTTTTTCAGATACTCTCGTCTACGGCATAAGCAGTGTGCTCGCCCGGTTCATCAACTATCTGCTGGTTCCGTTTTACACCAAGTATTTTGATCCTGCCGCCTACGGAATAATCGGCCTTATCTTCGGGGCCATCGTATTTCTGAATGTACTGTTCACATTCGGAATGGAGTCTTCCTATCTGCGGTATGGTGCTGACAGGGAGAAGGCGCGAAACGTGTTCAAGACCATTCAGCTGAGCTTGTTCGGCGGGGCATCGCTGCTGGTGCTGGTAACCTGGATTTTCATGCCACTGCTGGCTCCGCTGCTCGGCCTGGAAGGATCAGCCGCACAGGCCGCGGCCGCTTCGGATCCGGGTATTCAAGCTGCCGCCGGGACCGGTACGGCCGGACTCATAACCATGTCCGGCGAGCACCTGTTTTATCTCATGCTTGCCATTCTCTGGCTTGACGCCCTGTGCATGGTGCCCTTTGCAGAACTCCGTCTTATCCGGAAATCGTACACCTATGCTTTTATCCGGCTGTTCAACGTGATCATCAACGTCTGCCTGAACGTATATCTGGTAGTATTTGCAGGATGGGGGATTGAAGCTGTCCTGGTCAGCAACGCCGTCGCATCATTTGTTACTATGATAATTCTGGCATGGTTCACCAGGCATATGTATCAGGGTAAGTGGGACACTGCCGTCATAAAAAGGGCACTCTGGTTCGGACTTCCCTACATTCCGGCAGGCATCAGCCACGCGGTTAATGAAGTGCTCAGTCGTTTCGCCGTAAACAATATGCCTCAGTCGACGATCGACCGGCTGTACGGTTCACATTACAATGCAGATGATATCACCGGGATATTCAATGCATGTATTAAAATTTCGGTTTTTATGCTGCTTGCCGTACAGATGTTCCGGATGGCATGGCTTCCGTTTTTCATGAGGCAGTCGGGCAGTGATGATGCACGGAAAACCTTTGCTGAAGTGTTTACCTGGTTCAACATTGCCGCTGCAGTTGTTTACATCGGTGTCGGGTTGTTTGTGGAGCAAATAGTGCAAATCCGCATACCGGTGCTCGACGGAACACTGATTGACGAAAGATACTGGATGGGTCTTTACATTGTCCCGTGGCTTCTGCTTGCTTACTGGTTTCAGGGGTGGTTCCTGAATTTCATGGCCGGTGTATTTATCAGGGAAAAAATGTGGCATCTGTCAGGCATTACCATTATCGGGGCATTGATCACGCTGGCCGGCAATATGATGCTGGTTCCGGTATTCGGAATGCAGGGAGCCGTTTGGGTGGCCGTGTTTTGTTTTCTGTCCATGGCCATGTTGATGTACGTTTTGACGCAATCAGTTTATAAAGTACCGTATAAAATAGGAAAAAGTGTCGCAATTGTGTTATTTTCCGGTAGTGTCGTAGCTTTGGGCCATGGCTTTGCCACTGATTTTTTTGAACCTTTGTTTGCAAAGATGGTCTTGTTTATATTAAGTTTGTTGTTGTTGGTGACTATTGGAATGGCTGAAAGACGCCAGGAAGTGTAGGTAGTCAGGTTTGGATAAAAAAGCTGCTATCTATAAATCGATCGCTACTATTTCCGCAATTTTTTACTAAATCATTAAGCCTCAGGAATTTTTTATGAGTAAATACGGCATCTACGTGGACGCAGTCAGTGTAACAATGAATGGTGGTTATGGCCTGCGCTACGATATCCTAAGAAAATTTGCCGGAAGAGATGGCAGCAGAGCATCCCGGCTGAACGTCTATTTGGCTTACGACCGCAGCCGGGCCAAAGAAGACGAAAACTACCAGGCAAAAACTTCCAGATTCTGCGAAGTGCTCCGGGATTTTCAGTACAAGGTTATCGAACGCCCGGTTGACCGCCTTATTGATCCCGATACCGGAGAAGTTATCTCCCAGGGAGTTGTTGATGTGGATATGGCAGTGGATGCCATGTCCCAGGCACGGGAGCTGGACCGCATGGTTCTGCTGACCCATAATGAAAAATTCACCCGGCTGGTCAATGCCATGCAGGATAACGGGTGCCGCGTTGAGCTCATCGGTTTTGACAACATGGATGCCGCGCTGAAACGCCAGGTCGATCTCTATGTATCGGGATATGTTATTCCCGGCCTGCTGCCCGTAAAATCACCTTACGAATGGGGCTCGGTAGGATCCCGAGTACGCGGTGTTTGCTATGACTTTTCCCATAACGACGGTTATGGCTTCATGCGCTATCTGGCAAAGATCAATGACAAACTGTGGATTACGGATTCACGCTCACCGGATTCCCCCTATTGTACCGTTTTTGCACATGTGTCACAATTTGAGGCCGATTTTGACACCAGTTTTCTCCCCAGCAGGGAGTTGATCTTTGAATTTGACCTTGTCGAGAATGACAAGGGACTGGTTGCCCAGAATATCGTTCTGGTATCTGCGCCCTGATGCATGCGCCCTGTGAAGCAAAGTCCCAGGCTGACTGAATTGGTGCAGACCGTTTCAGGACGCCCTGAAAGCAATGTAAAATAAAAGCCCTGCCAGCGTCAATGCCGGCAGGGCTTTTTCAGATCTTTTCATAAATATACCGGCCGTCATCAGACACTGACCGGCTCATTCAGTATCACGAAAGGCGCTTGAGATCTTCGAGGCCTTGTCTTACATGATCGGCCGAGGTGTTCAGAAGCTCCTGCTCCTCATCGTTCAGATCAATCTCAACGATCTCTTTGATGCCTTCGCGGCCCAGACGGACAGGTACGCCGACATACAGATCCTTGAGTCCGAACTCACCATCAAGGTAAGCCGCACAAGGGAAGATTCTGTTCTGGTCGAGGGCAATCGCTTCAACCATCTGCGCTGCCGCAGCGCCCGGTGCATACCATGCCGAAGTTCCCATCAGCCCTACAAGTTCACCGCCGCCTTTCTTGGTGCGCTCAATGATTTCATCAAGCTTTTCCTTGCCGATAAAGTGGGTCACAGGAATACCGGAAACCGTGGTGTAACGCGGCATGGGGACCATGGAATCACCGTGTCCGCCAAGAATGAGGGCCTGGATGTCTTTCGGGGAAAGATTCAGCTCCTCGGCGAGGAAGGCACGATAACGGGCTGTGTCAAGAATTCCTGCCATACCCATTACTTTGGTGGCGGGAAGTCCGCTGGCTTTCCAGGCAACATAGGTCATCAGGTCAAGCGGGTTGGATACCACTACGATGATCGTGTCCGGTGAATGCTTGACCAGCTTCTCGGTAACATCTTTTACTATGTTCATGTTGGCACTGAGCAGGTCGTCCCGGCTCATACCCGGCTTCCGCGGCAGTCCGGCGGTGATAACACAGATATCGGAATTGGCTGTGTCCTCATAATCAACGGTACCTCTTACACGGGTATCGAAGTTGAGTACCGGTGCTGTCTGCCACTGGTCCAGGGCACGGCCCTTGGATGGGAAAAAGGATTTGTCATCTTTTTTTATCTCCAGGTCAACGGCGATGACTTCTTTTGCAAAATCTCTTTGAGCTATGGTCAAGGCAACGGTTGATCCTACGTTGCCGCCGGCTCCAACTACAGTAATTTTCATAGTCTTGTAATTTTTAAGGTTTGGGGTTTGATTGGTTGGTAAATAATTTCAACGCTCATCACGCATGTCTGCACCCCACATAAGCTTGTTACGCAGGGTCTCAAAATAGCTTTGTCCTGAAAGTTTGATCAATTGCATGATACTCGCTGATTTCCGGATCTTTACTTCCGGAGAGACCGCAGGCAGGTCATGGTTGTTCCCGTCTCCTGAAAACAAAACTTTCTGATCTGCAGGATCGACCCGGATTGTCAGGTCTTTTTCACAGGGCAATACCAGCGGTCTGGTTGTTAGTGTGTGCGGACTGATTGGAGTCAGCACCATCACATCGGTTTGCGGGACGACAATCGGTCCGCCCGTGGATAAATTGTAAGCTGTTGAACCGGTTGGGGATGAGACGATGACACCATCGGCCCAGTACCGGTTTATAAATTCACCGTCATATTCGGCAGACAGTGTGATCATGGAAACCGATCCGTGTCGTGAAAAAACGAATTCATTCAGGGCATAGTGAATCTCTCCGTTGCTGAATTCGGCTTCGATGAAATTCCTGGTGTCAAGTTCGTAATTTCCGGATGCTACATCATGCAGTGCGACGCTGAGATCCTGACGCTGAATGTTTGCCAGAAAACCAAGCTTGCCGCTGTTTATGCCAAGAAGCGGACGCTGTATCGGCCTGGCAAGACCGGCAGCACTCAGCATCGTGCCGTCACCTCCCACGGCAGCTACTGCATCACCGGCTTCCATGGTTGCACGGTCCGTCTCATGTACGGTGACGGACTTGCGGTCGGCATCATCCTGAAACGCAGAAAGTACTCTTTTACTCAGGTGAATGTGTATCCCGAGTTCCCCTGCAATCACCAGCATCTCCCGGACGGTCTGGACCGCCATCGGATTGCGTGGGTGTAAGTGCAGGGACAGGTTCATGGGCTTGAAATAATTTTTATAAATCTCCTCAATATACGCATTATGACGGTATTTTAAAAGGATTTTGCGTGCGCTTCCGCCTCTTGCCGGTGTTGGGTAATACCCGGTCACCGGTTTATCCGGCATACCGTTGCTTTTGGTTTACGGAGTGCTCTTTTACGTCAGCAGATGAGCGGCCTGACAAGCACACGGCTGTCTCGAGCTGGTGATCTGCCCTTTCCGGTCAGCGTCCGGCCGTTTCAGCCCGTTCGGCTGGTTCCGCTGTTTTCCGGACCTGTGTCAGATCCATCCACCAGCTGAGTGTATTGAGTTTGACATTGTCAACGGTTTTGTCTTTCAGCAGATAGCGGTCTGATTCCAGCCTCATGACCTCCTGGGGCTGACGTTCCGGCTGCTGTCCGGATGTGTATACCGGGATGTAGTCAAGATAAAGAAAAATATCCCTGCTGAATACCCTTCGCTGGATCAAGTCCACCCTGAGATTGTCGTCCATCAGGTCATAAATGGTTTCGCTCAGTGTTCTGGGCAGTATATCCTGTTGATATGCAAAAACAAGCCGGTCTGGCGCATCTTCTCCGAATCTGTTGAAGACTCTTGCGATATTGGACTGGGAGTACTCATCATCCTGATAGGTAATCTCCAGTGAGGGAACCCCGAGCTCTTTATAAAGTGTATCCCCGGTCACGTGCCTCAGTACAGCGGCAGCTTCCGGCCGGCCGATATTGAAACGATTGTTCTGATTGTACCGGATGACCAGCGGCTCCGGGTTGGCCTGTGCCTGAAGCTTGTACTTGTCACGGTACGGATCTTTCAGTTCATTCTCACTGGTGATCATTCTTTGGATATTTCCGGGTCCGGGATCGGGAAGGATATTGATAACCCCGCGGTTGAAATGGCTGTAGAGGTGTGCTTCTCTGATACCGCTCATAAGCTCGACACGGTGGGCCCGCGGCAGCGTGCGTCCCTCGTCATCCTTTCTGTTGAAGGATTCGTTTCTGTTGAAAATATGGATGCTGTCGCCAACGGTGGTGCTGTAACGGAAGGGCCCGGTCCCGACCGCGTGGGAATGCAGGCCGTCGTCACGAAAACGGAATGGTTCCCGGGGATATATTACGGCATAGGGCGTGGCGAGGTATGAAAGAAAGGCCGGATCCTGCTCTGAAAGATGAAAGACGATCGTCGAATCATTTTTTGCTTCAATACCGGAAATGGAATCAATCTGCCGGTCCTCATCGAAATAGACGTCGCGCTGCTCCAGAAAATAGGACTCGAACCCCCGGATATTGTCCATGAACAGCTCGGCCGCGTTGGGAGGAACGTCCCGTGATGCCATGCGTTCAAACACCCGCTTGACATCCCTGCTGTTTACTTTTCGTCCCCGTCCCTGGCTGAAGCTTTCATCATCATGGAAAAACAGATCGTCACGCAGGAAAAATGTGTACGTGAGGGAATCATCAGAAACTTCCCACCGCGAAGCTGCCGCTGGAACCGCGTTTTCTTCCTCGTCAAGTTTCACCAGGCCCTCGTAACTCAGCTGGATCATCCGCTTGGTGGCGGTGTTGACTGCAAAAAGAGGATCCATGCTCCGGATTCGGTTGGATTCACCGATTTTCAGTACCCGGAGTTCATCTTCTTCAACTACTTCTTCCTCTTCATCATCTTCCACGGCGCGTGCCTGCCTGTCGACAACGATGGTTTCGGTGGTGGGACCGCATGAGGAAAGCCACAGTGCGGGAATGAGGATCAGGAAAACAAAGCCTGTCACCGGACGGAAAGGGAATCCGGAGGATAATCGGGAAAGGGTATCAGGAGAAAAAGACATAGACAGTGTAAGCGTAAGCGCAAGTGAGTTATTTGCCGCCCTTGATCCCCTTGAGTCCTCTCATTGCCTTTTGACTCAACAAATTCACTTCATGAGACCGTATGCGGCTGTTTTTTTTCTTGTGACGTTTCTGTGCGACAGAAATCAGCTCTTCCAGCAACGTATCGAATCCGATTTCCGTTGCTTCCCACAGGTAAAAAGAAAACGATCCGGGAATCGTATTAATTTCATTAAAAAATATCTCGCCGGTATCCGAATTCATAAGAAAATCAAGACGTGCCACACCGGCGCATCCCAGAATGCTGAAAATGTTTCCTGCAAGGTTGCGGATCTCTTCGGTTTTTTCGGATGAAACCGGGGCCGGGATCTTCCGGCTGGCTGAGGCCATTCCTTTTGCCTCACCTTCTCCGCTCATGTATTTATCTTCAAACGAGAGCAGCTCCTCTTTACCCAGCGGCTGCTCACAGACACTTGTCCTGAAATGGTCTTCATCGCCCAGTACCGAGCAGTTGATTTCTGTCAGGGGGTGGACAGCCTTCTCAACGAGCAGGCCGGAATCGTACCGGAATGACTCTTCCACGGCATCATCAAGCTCACTGCGGTTTTCCACCCGGTGAACACCAATACTGCTTCCGAGCGCGACGGGTTTGACGTAGAGGGGATAACCCACTGATTCACACTTTTCGATGAGGTCTTGCTTGTTTTCAACCCAGTTCTCTTCTGTAATGCGGATGTCGTCGACTACCGGGATACCGTGCTGCCGGCAGAGCTCTTTGGCAAGCCGTTTGTCCATTCCGATGGCGGAGGCTGTTACTCCGGAGCCGGTGTAAGGGATGTTCATGGTCTCACAGAGCCCCTGGAATGCCCCGTTTTCACCATCGGAACCGTGAAAAGCGCACAAAAGGACATCCGCCGGAATGCGGCTGTCGCGCGAAAAAAGGCCGCCCGGGCGCGCGATCAGCTCGGTTTTACCCGTGTCGGATATGGTGAAGTGGCAGGGAATTCCTTTCTCCTGTGACTGTTTCAGGTCTTTATAGGATTCAAGGTCGAGCAGATGGGATCCGGTCAGCCACTGTCCGCTTTTTGTGATATAAAGTGCAATGGGGTTCCATTTTGTGTCTTTCAGGGCCGAGGCGGCCTGGATGGCCGTGAGAACGGATACCTCGTGCTCCGGTGAAACACCGCCGAAGGCGATGACCAGGTTGTTTTGCTGCATTGCCGATGTAATTAAGTGAGCATTCTACCGGCTAAGATACATATTCTTGAACTCAAACGGCTTGCGGAAATGCTCGTCTTTGAAGTCTTTCAGAAAGTAAATGGTTTCGCCGGTCGATTTCATTTCCGGACCCAGCTCTTTTTTTACCTCCGGAAATTTGTCGAACGGAAATATCGGTTCCTTGATTGCGAAATGCTCAAGTTTTGATTCAAGGTCGAACTCACTCAATTTGGCGCCCAGCATGACCTTGACACCGATGTCCGCCTCGGGGCGGCCAGTGGCCTTGGCCACAAAGGGGATGGTCCTGGTGGCCCGTGGATTGGCTTCGATGACGTATACCTCCGAGCCTTTGACCGCATACTGCACGTTGATGAAACCCCGCACATTGAGCGCTTTTGCGATCTTGACCTGGTACTCTTTCATGGTCTCGATGACGCGGTCGCTCAGCGAATAGGGGGGCAGCACAGCCGTTGAGTCGCCGGAGTGCACCCCGGCCGGCTCAAGATGCTGCATGATACCGCAAATATGCAGCTGCTCACCGTCATAAACGGAGTCAAAATCCACCTCGATGGCATCCTCGAGAAAGTGGTCAATAAGGAATTCGTTTTCCGGATGGGTCTTTAGCAAAGTCCGGACGTGCTCATCCAGCTCGCTTTCTTTTACGGCAATGCACATTCCTTGTCCGCCAAGGACATAACTCGGACGAAGCAGGACCGGATAGGATATCCGGCTGGCTATTTCCACCGCTTCTTTTGCTGTAAAGGCAGTGCCGTAGGAAGGAAACGGAATGCCCAGCCGCAGCAGGGTCTCGGAAAACTTGCCGCGGTCTTCAGCCAGATCCATCATTTCAAATGGTGTGCCGAAAATGCGGATGTTGTGCTCGGTCAGCCGCTTTGCCAGCTTGAGTGCTGTCTGCCCGCCCACCTGCAGAATGACACCCTCAGGTTTCTCGTGCTGAATAATGTTGTACACATGTTCCCAGAAAACCGGCTCAAAATAGAGTTTGTCAGCTACATCGAAATCCGTTGAGACCGTTTCCGGATTGCAGTTGACCATGATGGTTTCGTAGCCCATGTCGTTCGCGGCAAAAACCGCATGCACACAGGTGTAGTCAAACTCAATGCCTTGCCCGATCCGGTTGGGACCGCTGCCCAGAATCAGTACTTTTTTCCGGTCGCTGACCTCACTCTCGTTCTCCTCATCGTAACAGGAGTAATAGTAGGGGGTTGATGCGGGGAATTCACCGGCGCAGGTATCTACCATCTTGAATACGGCACGGATGCCAAGCTCATCGCGCTTTTGCCGGACCTGATTCTCCGTAATATTTTCAACATCACTCTGGCTGAGCAACCATGCAATCTGCCGGTCGGAAAATCCGGCCTGCTTGAGCTCTCGGAGATCTTTTTCATCAATGTTGTAAATGGTCTGCCCTTCGGTGCGGTTTTCCAGATGCACGAGGTACTGTATTTTTTCAAGAAACCAGTGGTCGATTTTCGTCACATCGTGAATTTCCTCGATGCTCGTGCCCAGTTTGAAGGCATTGCGGACCTGCAGGCTGCGGTCCCAATAGGCTTTCAGCAGCCGTTTGCGGACATTTTCACGGTTGATTTCCTCGTATCCGTCCGCTCCCAGGCCTCCGCGGCCGACTTCAAGGGACTGCCAGGCCTTGTTAAGCGCTTCGGGGAAAGTCCGGCCAATGGACATCACCTCGCCCACCGCCTTCATCTGCGTGGTCAGCTCTTCATCCACACCGGGGAATTTTTCGAAGTTGAACCGCGGCACTTTCACCACGACATAGTCGAGCGACGGTTCAAAACATGCGGATGTTGTCTTTGTAATCTGGTTCTGAAGCTCATCAAGGTTGTAGCCGACAGCCAGTTTGGATGCAATTTTGGCGATCGGATAACCGGTGGCTTTCGATGCCAGGGCCGATGAGCGGCTGACTCTCGGGTTGATTTCGACCGCCACCAGCCGGTCGGTTCCGGGTTCCATCCCGAACTGCACATTGCAGCCTCCCGCAAATGTGCCAATGGAGCGCATCATGCGGATGGCGGCATCCCTGAGCAGCTGATACTGCTTGTCGGTAAGGGTTTGCGTTGGTGCCACGGTGATGGAGTCTCCGGTATGCACCCCCATCGGATCGAAATTCTCAATCGAGCAGATGATCACCACATTGTTGTTGTTGTCGCGCAGCAGCTCCAGCTCATACTCCTTCCATCCGTAAATGGATTCTTCGATCAGGATTTCGTGGATCGGGCTGAGTTCAAGCCCGCGAAGCACCTTCTTTTCAAACTCCTCCTCGGTCCAGACGATGCCGCCGCCGGTCCCGCCAAGCGTAAACGAGGGCCGGATCACCACAGGCAATCCGCCCAGCTCAAGGACAATCTCCTTGGCGTCAAGCAGCGACTTAGCCGTTCGGCTGCGGCACTGATCGATCCCGATATCCTCCATCAGGTCCCGGAACTGCTGCCGGTCTTCGGTGATGTCGATCGCATCGATGTCCACACCGATGATCTCAATGCCTTTCTCTTTCCAGTAGCCTTCATGGTGCAGGTCTCTGGCCAGGTTCAGTGCCGTTTGTCCGCCCATTGTCGGCAACACCGCATCCGGGTTCTCGATTTCAACAATCTCCCTGATGGAATCGGTTGTCATCGGTTTCATATAAATGGCATCGGCCATGGACGGATCGGTCATGATGGTAGCCGGATTCGAATTAATGAGCACAACACGGTAGCCTTCTTCTCTCAGGGAGCGGCAGGCCTGTGTACCGGAATAATCAAATTCGCAAGCCTGACCGATGACGATCGGACCTGATCCTATCAATAAAATGGTGTTGATATCAGTTCGTTTCGGCATGTTATGCTGACCCGTTTTTTTCTTTGTGTTTTTGGATGCGGTCGACGAAGTGGTCGAACAGGTAGGAGGAGTCGTGCGGACCGGGCGAGGCCTCGGGATGGTATTGAACGCCGAATCCGTCAAAATTCTTGAAATCCAGCCCTTCGAGTGTACCGTCGTTGAGGTTTTGGTGCGTGATCTCCGCGACATCGGATGTCACCGACTCCGGATCTACGGCAAATCCGTGATTTTGCGTAGTGATCTCAACATGATCACGATGCAGGTTTTTGACCGGCTGATTGGCGCCGCGATGGCCTACCAGCATTTTGATCACCCGCATGCCTTCGGTCATGGCCATCAGCTGATGACCCAGGCAGATACCGAACATCGGCTTGCCGGTCTTTTTTGCTTCCCGGATGGTTTCAAGGGCGTAATCCATCGGATTGGGATCACCTGGGCCGTTTGAGAAAAAGAAGGCATCGGGTCCCCAGTCACGTATTTCTTTAAAATCTGTTTTGGCAGGAAAAACGCGCAGCATGCACCCGCGCTGGACAAGACTGTTGATGATATTCTGCTTGATGCCGTAATCTATCGCAGCAACTTTGTACAGCGTTTTGGGATTTTTCTGCCGGTAGCCTGTGGCATCCGGATCGGTGGGATGGTCAAGCAGACCATCTTCAGTATTTTGTGATATCCTCGGAAAGTAGTCCCGGAACTGATCGGGCTTGTATGTCTGCGGCTCTTTCCGTGACACCCGCGACGCCAGCTCAAGTCCGACCATTGACGGCCATTGTACCGCCTGCTCTACCAGCGCTTTTTCATCCTCGCTTTCACTGGATATAACGGCATTCAGCACTCCTTTGCGCCTGATATGCCGTACCAGCTTGCGGGTGTCCACTCCGGTGATTCCGACGATCTTGTTGCGGTTGAGGTATTCATCAAGATCACCATCGGCCATGGTATTGCTGTAATGGTGCGAGAAGTCGCGGACAATGAGGCCGGAAATCATCACCTTGTGCGCCTCATCGTCGCGGGAGGAGACACCGTAGTTGCCGATGTGGGGATAGGTCATCATCATCAGCTGGCCGTGATAGCTCGGATCGGTGAAGATCTCCTGGTATCCGGTCATGCTGGTGTTGAAGCAGAGTTCGCCGCCGGTGGTGCCGTGAAATCCGATGGCGTGTCCGTGTGCTACCGTCCCGTCAGCCAGTGCAAGTATGGCTTTCTTTTTTCTGGTCGTTTGATGCATCAGTCCTGGTTGTGGGTTGCGATGGAGCCTGGCAGGTGTTCTGATTCATGCCGTGATACCGGAGTAAAACGGCCGCACATCCCGGATGAAATACCCAAAAAAAATCCGACACTGAAAAAACCAGAGCCGGATATTTTTAAAAAAGGAGTTGCATCTGGATGGTGTGTCATAAACTCAGAACAAGGCATAAATAAACGGTGCCAGTGCCGTGTTGCTGGTTGCTACTATTAACAGTCCTAACAGAAGCAGAATGAAAACAATGGGCGCCAGCCAGAGCTTCTTGCGTATGCGGAGAAACTCCCAAAACTCACGTAGTATGCCAATTTTTCCCATTGCAAAGGGTGTTCAGATCATTCTGTTACATTCTCCTAAAAATAACCAAAAATTGGAATTACTGAAATTGAATTTTGAAAAACTGCATCCGGTTCCTTAATCAATGCCGGATAAGCCGGAATCAGGGACTGTAGTAGGTTGCCGCTTCGGGGCCGACAGGCATGCCGAATCCGAATACCCACACGTAAAACAGAATGACCCAGCTGATGAAAAAGAACAGGCTGTATGGCAGCATGGTGCTGATAATCGTGCCGATACCCAGGTTTTTGTCATATTTGTTGGCAAAGGCCAGGATCAGACCGAAATAGCTCATCATTGGCGTCACCAGGTTGGTCACCGAATCACCGATGCGGTAAGCTGCCTGAATGACCTCCGGACTGTATCCGATGAGCATAAGCATGGGTACGAAAATGGGTGCGGTTACCGCCCATTGCGCTGATGCCGACCCCAGCATGAGGTTCACAAAACCCGAAACCATAATGAAGCCCACGAATACGAGCGGCCCGGTTAAACCAATGTTATCAAGAAATGTCGCTCCGGTAACAGCTACAATCTGGCCAAGGTTGGTCCATCCGAAAAAGGCAACAAACTGCGAGGCAAAGAAGACGATCACAATATACAGGCCGAGCGTGGACATGGATTTTGCCATCCCGTCAATGATGTCCCGGTCTGATTTCATGGAGCCCGTAACCCATCCGAAAACGAAACCCGGAACCATGAATACCACAAAAATTATGGCCACAATTCCGTTCAGGAACGGAGAGTTGAGTATTTCACCGGTCTCCGGATTGCGGAGGACGGCATTTTCAGGAACAACACCAAGGGCAAGTATGCCCAGGAGTCCTGCAAAGGTGATGAAGGCCCAGAGCAGTCCCCTTTTTTCGGTGGATGAAAGCGGCTCCATGGACTGTTCATCGCTGACATCCTCCAGGGCGATGTCCGGATCATAGGGCCCGAGCTTGGGCTCGACAATCTTAATGGTTACCCATGTGCCGACAAAGGTGATCAAAAACACGCTGAGGAACATGAAGTAATAGTTGACAGCGGCGTGGACCATGTAACCCGGGTCAACGAGCTGTGCAGCTTCCTGAGTGAGTCCAGCAAGCAGGGGGTCTATGGTTCCCAGCAGCAGGTTGGCACTGTATCCGCCGGAAACACCGGCAAATGCCGCGGCAAGTCCGGCAAGCGGATGCCGTCCCAGAGAAAGAAATACAACGGCCCCGAGAGGAACCAGGACGACATATCCCAGCTCGGAAGCGGTGTTTGAAACAATGCCGGTAAACACAACGGCGACGGTAACCAGTATTTTCGGATCCAGAATCAGCGCAAAAGGCCGCATCAGATAATAGCTGACTTTTTCCGGCAGCGTGAGGTTTTCGGTTGTCTTGAGGGTCATCGGTTTGACCGATGCCGCTTTCAGAACGATCCCGCGGATGACCGCACTTATCAGTCCTGAATGCTCGGCGACGCCTACACCGAGCAGGGCCACCAGTACAACCCCAAGCGGGGCAAAACCCGTAAAGTTGGTGACCAGATTTTCAAGTATCATCCGCAGACCGTCACCGTTCAGCAGACTGATAGCCTCAATTTTTCCGTCGGGAGAGCGTCCTTCGGCACCTTCCGGGCGAGGATCGGGAACAGACCAGTTGAGAAACTCGGCAAGTCCGCTGATAAGAATCACACCGGTGGCAAACAGCGCAAATAGTGTTACGGGATGGGGAAGAAGATTCCCGAGCCATTCAACAACATCAAGAAAACGGGTAAACCAGTCATTCTTTTTGGGCGGGGCTCCGATTTTTTTACTCATTTACTCCAAACAGATTGCTGTGTTCATTTTGACGGGATCAGTAAACTTTCCGCACGGTTACCACAAGAGCATTTTCATGCAGAAAACACTGCCGCCGCTTTTCAGGAATTCCGAAGTATCCACCTCCAGAAATGCAAAACCGAGCTTTTTCAGTGCCTTGTTAACTTCATTACATCCTTTCTGGATGATGACTTTCCGGCCGTCCGGACAGCTTGCATTGCAGGCAAACAGCTCTTCCGCTTCCTTTTCCGGTGCCTCGATGACATTGGAAAAAGCCGTATGTATCAGTTCAAGTCCGTCCTTTGTAAAGGCGGGAGGATATATCAGCACAGAGTCACTGTTCAGGATACAGAAGCAGGTGTCAAGATGATAAAACGAAGGGTGAATTAGTTCCAGTATGACCACCGGAACGTCAAGGGTCCGGGAGATATGCTCATAGGCCTTTCGAGAAGACCGGTACCCGAATCCCCCCCATAAAAGGCGTTTTTTGAAATGCCAGATCGCATCGCCCATACCTTCAAAATCATTGATCTCCTGCGGATTGAGGTAGTGGATTTCATAGCCGTTTTGGCGGTACCACTGCTCAAAAAACGGCACCTCATCCTTGCGCTGATCAGAGTGCATGATGCTCATCAAGGCGTGCCTGTGCCCTTTGGAGTCGACATAGGGCAGACTCTGATTTGCTGAAAAAACCATGTCCGGCAGGCCCGGCTGACCGGTGATTTCATGCATTTTAAGCCCCAGATGGCGAAACTTATCCCGAACCACTTCCCATTGCCACCGGGCGGCTTCCGGGTTCACGGTTCCGACATTGCCTTCCATATGCGGGTTGATGATATAATCAACGGAAAAATGGTCCGGAGTCACCATGAGCACCTGATCAGGCAGCGGCATGTTATCGGCATTTTTCAATGCATCCCTGAGTTCATCCGGCTTGGTTATGATAGATGACATAATCGGCAGTATGAATATTTACAGTTTCTGGAACTCACCAAAATAAAAAAACTTTGAAGAAGTTTGAGTGTTGTCCTTTTTTTGCAGAGATTCCAAAAAAATAATATCCGTTATGCTGCTATCCCCCGAATTGCTAAACCGTCTTACTCCACTGGAAATAAAAGCCAGACAGATTGTGGAGGGATTCATCAGCGGCCTGCATAAAAGTCCGTTTTTCGGTTTCAGTGTGGAGTTTGCCGAACACCGGCCCTATCATCCCGGTGACGATCTGAAGCATCTGGACTGGAAAGTCTACGGGAAAAGGGAACGTTACTTCGTCAAGCAGTACGAAGAAGAGACCAACCTGCGCTGCTACATGCTGATGGATGTGAGCAGTTCCATGCAGTTCCGGTATTTTGCGGACTGGTCAAAGCTCCGCTACGGGGTGCATTTGGGTGCGGCCATGGCTTATATGCTTCATCGTCAGCGTGACGGATGCGGGCTGGCCGCTTTCGACAGGGAAATCGGGGAGATCATTCCGGCAAAATCATCGTACGGACACCTGCTTCATCTTTACAAAAACCTGGAGCAGATACTGGATACCTACGACGGGGATGTCCCGCAGAAGAGGCAGACGGCCTCGGCGGAAGCCATTCATCAGCTTGCAGAGCGGATCAACCGCAGAAGCCTTGTAATTATTCTGACCGACCTTTTCGAAAATGTCCAGAAACAGGATGAGCTGATTTCGGCGCTTAAACACTTGCGTCACAAAAAGCATGAGGTTATTCTGTTTCATCTTCTGGAAAAGCGCAGCGAGCGTGAACTGGATTTTCCCGATGACCGGTATGTGTTCAGCGATCTTGAAACGGGAGGGGAAATGGATGTGGTTCCCCGGCAGATCCGGAAGGATTATCAGAAAAAAATGAAGGAATACACCAAAAATTTCAGGATTACCTGCAGTGACGCCAATATTTCTTATGAAGAAGTTGATACGCAGGATCCGTTTGATTATGCTCTGCTGGCCTTTTTGAACAAGCGAAGGCGGCTGATGTAGCACAATTATCATTGATTCAATATTTATGGATTGGAATAAACCATGGGATGAGGAGAAACCGGATGACGCGGCGGTTTCAGCGGAGGAAGACGACAATAATGGTGAGAAAAAAAAATGGAATTACATTTTTATCGAAAGCCTGAAGCTGGCCGTGCTGCTTCCTCTTATCATTCTGGCCGTGGAGATGTTCCTTCTGGATGCGTGGCCTGATGTCCGCGAACACCCGGAGCAGCTGCTCTTTGATTACCTTTTTCTCTTTTCTGCTATCTTCATCATTTTTGTGGGGTTTCACTTCGTTCAATGGCGCAGGCGCAGCCGCAAGCACAGGCGTTAGCATCTGAACCGGTCCTCAGGCGCAATGCCTGCAGACGCAATTATGTTTTTTTCTTATATTTCAACATTTTATGAGTCTGGATATTCGATTTACTTCCATCTGATCACATCAATCCGGAAACGGCACCGGCACAGGTGCCAAATCCGGGGAAAATAACGTCCGATTTTGAATTTCAAGCGTACCATTTTACTTGTCGAAGACGAAGCCGAACCGGCAGACATGCTTTCAAACTATCTCGAAATGCATGGATACGAAGTGCTGCTGGCCATGGAGGGCAATCGCGCCCTGAAGCTTATTGATGAGCATGCCCAGTCTATCGACCTGGCTATTCTGGATATCATGGTTCCCGAAAAAGACGGCTACGAAATCTGCCAGTATCTGCGGAGCCATCCGGTATTAAGTGATGTGCCGGTCATCTTTCTGACTGCCAAGGATAAGGAAAAAGATGAAATCGCCGGTCTTGACCTGGGGGCGGACGATTACATTCCCAAGCCTGCCAGTCTCAATCTGGTAAAGGCGCATGTGGAATCGATGCTGCGCAGGCGTCCCAGGGAAAAAGGCAACTGGCTGGCCTACCGCAATGTCTACATCACGTCCGACAGTATGGAAGCCTGGCAAAACGGCGAAAAAATCGAGCTCACCACCACCGAATTCAAGTTGCTGAAGCTCTTTTTTGAAAATCCCAAACGGGTGTACACCCGCCAGGAGATTCTGGAATACATCACCGACGAAGAAAAATACGTGTTCGACCGCACGGTGGATGTCCATATCAAAAACCTGCGTCTCAAGCTCAGAGATGACGGTGAACTGATAAAAACATACCGTGGCATGGGGTACGGCCTGAACAAAGAACTTGCTCTCACCTGATGAACATCCGTTCCAAACTGGCCTGGGCGCTTACCGTCATTCTGGTTATTACCGTGACTGCCGGCAGTCTCTACGCCTTTTATTACATCAGGGCTTACATGCTGGAACAGGCGGTCGACGACATGGAAAACGACGGCTACTGGATGATGCACACGCTCAAGTTCCTGCCTGACGGTGTGGGTCTGCAGGACGAGCTCGAGCGGGTGGGCCGGGCTACGGATTACCAGATTGCCCTGTATGATTCCGGCGGATCCATTCTTGCGGCCTATCCAGCGGGGTCTGAACGTTCGCCCCATCTTCACCTGCATCCCCGCGAAGTGAGCCGCCTGCTGGAAGGGGATGACCAGCTGCGAACCATTAACGAACCGGACGATGAAAGAATCCGTGTCTACGCCACCATCCCGAACAGCCGCAATGAAGCCCGTTTTTTTGTTATCAACCAGACCCGCTCCCAGGTTTTTCAGCCCATAGCCGATATACGCCAGATTATTTACATCGGCCTGCTGCTCTCCATTTTATTCATTCTGGTATTCAGCATTCTCATTGCGCATTACATGGCCAGGCCGCTGTTCCGTCTGACCCGGGATGTGGAACGTGTCGCCAAGGGTGATACCGAACATGTCATCCGCATGAACCGGTCGGATGAAATCGGAACCCTGGCTGCATCGGTCAATGAAATGGCGCAAAAGTTGCGCTCCGATTACCAGCAGCTTCAGGCGCTTAATGAAAAACAGCGGCAGTTTTTTGCCGATATTACCCATGAAGTGCGCAATCCGCTCCATACCATCATGGGATCGCTGGAAATGCTTGAACTGCCCGGCCTCGATGAGGAAAAACGCCGCAAGTATGTCCGGAACCTGAGAAGTCAGGCCGAGCGCATCGGCCGGCTGTTCAAGGATCTGATGACCCTTCAGCGTTTCGATTCTGATGAAAAGTTCGTGATACCCGGGCATGCCGATCTTGCCGACATTGTTCAGGATGTTGTCGACTGGTATCAGTATTCGGCCAGGAGCAAGGGTATTTCCCTTGAATATGACACCCATTCATGCATGGTCTATGCCGATCCGGGAAAAATCGAGCAAGTGCTGGAGAATCTGATATCCAACGCCATCAAGTTCACAAACGAAGGAACCATTTCGGTTACATATTCCAGAAACAATGGCCTCGTGGAGGTATCGGTAAGCGATACCGGTATTGGTATTCCCGAGGCGCACTGGGGCCGGCTGTTTGACCGGTTTTACCGGACCGACAAGGCGCGTTCGCGCGACAAGGGCGGAACCGGCCTCGGCCTCTCAGTTGTGAAGGGCATACTGAAGGCTCATGACAGTGATATTCAGCTGGAAAGCGAAGTGGGCAAAGGAAGCAGGTTCTTTTTTGTGCTGAAATCATCAGAAAGTGTGCAAATGAAGAACCGGGAAACCCCGCAGGATACCGGGTCCGAATCAGTTCACTCAACAGGGTAAGAATTCTGTATTTTTTTCGTGTTTTTCTTATCTTTACTGTCTGTCAGAAATGCGGATAAACCCGGGGGCAGCTCCGGACATCCGTTATAAACGGAGCGTGTTCTCAAAAAACTATCAGAAACCGGATTCCTGTATAATTTCGGACATGATTGTCCGGCAATCATTTGGGATAAACGCCGGCTGTAATAAAAATCACATAATCGCAGGCAGCTGTAAATGAGCAAAAGCGGAAAAAGAATTGGTGTTGTACTGTTGAACCTGGGCGGACCGACTTCAGAGCCGGCCGTCAGAAGTTTTCTTGAAAACCTGTTCGGAGATCAGGATATCATCAACATCGGCGGCGGGCGTTTTCAAAGCCGCCTTGCAAAGATAATTGCAAAATTCCGCTACAAGGGAGTAGCTGAAAAGTATCGTGACATCAATGCTTGTCCTGAAGGATGCCGGGGCAGCAAGTATTGTCCCAACAGGCAAAACAAGGTGGTGTCCGATTGCTGCTCGCCGATTAATTCACTGACCGAGCTGCAGCGCCGCGAATTGGAAAAAATGCTCAAAAACAGCTGGCCTGATCACTTCGTCAAGGTGTATACCGCCATGAGGTACTGGGTCCCCTTCGATTACGACGTATTCGAGGAGGCCGTGAATGATGACATCGAGCACCTGGTCCTGCTGCCGCTCTATCCGCAGTTTTCATACACAACAACCGGAAGCAGTTTCCGCAACTGGGAAACCATCCGCAACAGCCGTCCGGCCGGCAGCAAGCAGCCCGGCTGGCAGGAGTATCTTGTGGGACAGTATCATCTGAATCCCAGCTACCTGTCGGCCCTCAATCAGCGCATCGACGAGCGTCTCCGGGAAGATTTCACTGAAAAGGAGCGCAGCAAGGTGCATCTGGTATTTACTGCGCACGGAACCCCTCTGAGTGAGGTGAAAAAAGGAGACCCCTACACGCAGCACATCGAAGAAACCGTCGATGCCATCATGAAGATGCGCAATTACCATGAAACACACTGGCTGGGGTATCAGTCCCGTGTCGGACCGTCAAAATGGACCCAGCCCAACACCGAAGACCTGGTGTTCCGCCTGATTGACTACGGCATAAAACATATGATACTCATCCCCGTTGCATTCGTGACCGACCACATCGAAACAGCACATGAGCTCGATATCGAATTGCGTGAAGAACTGGAAGAACAAAACAAGCACGTCGATAAACTTGTGGTGAGCAAGGGACTGAACGATCATCCTGATTTTTTGGCAGCTTTGCAGGATGAAATTTCAAAAAAAATCCAGCATATTACGGGCACTTCGGAGCAGCCCGAAAAAACCAGGCAATCATTATCGGTTTCGTGAAGGATATATACTATTTTAGAACGGAATGAACGAAATTACTCCGCAGATCACTGAATTTTCCGCAATCGGAATCAATCACTGGAAAGCCGACGTTGCTCTCAGGGAGAGGTTCAGCCTTTCCGGGGAACAGAAAGAGGCGTTTCTGGAGGATGCCCGTGTTCTCGGACTGAGGGATGTGATCATTGTTTCCACCTGCAACCGCACAGAAATATTTGCCCGGAATAACACGCCCGGGATACTGGTCGAACTGCTCGTCAAACACAGTGATGGCAGCAGGGAGGAGTTTGATCAGTACGGCTTCTTAAAAGAAGGCGAAGAGTCGGTCCGCCACCTGCTGCGGGTGACCGTCGGACTGGATGCCCAGATATTAGGTGACCTGCAGATTGTCAAGCAGGTAAAAGAGGCCTACGAATATACGCACTCCCTGGGTATGGCCGATGCCATGCTCCACCGGCTGATGCAGTTTGTCCTCAGAACGCACAAACGGTCACGAACCGAAACGGATCTGGCCAGCGGAGCCGCAACAACGGCCTATGCCGCCGTTCAGTTTGCCCAAAAGAGGCTCAAGTCACTCAAGGACAAAAACATACTTCTGGTCGGAACCGGAAAAATCGGGAAAATCACCTGCAAGAATCTTATATCGATGGGTGCCCGCAATGTAACCCTGCTCAACCGCAGCCGAGAACGGGCAGAAAACCTCGGAGATCGCTTTCAGCTTCCGGTTGCCGGACTCGAGGAGATCAACATCGAAATGGGGAAAGCTGATCTCGTCATTGTAGCAACCGGAGCCGACAAGCCGGTCATCGGACCCGAGCAGCTTACTGATCTTGAGGGAACCGATAAAAAAGTTGTGATGCTGGACTTGTCCGTTCCCCGCAATATTGATCCGGCCGCAGAGCAGCATCCCAATATCGAACTGGTGAATATGGACCGGCTCAACGACACCACCGACGAGGCATACCGTCGCCGGGAACGCAACATCCCCAAAGTAGAAGCGATCATCGATGAAGAGATCGCAAATTTCCGGATCTGGCTTTCAGAGCAGAAGGTGGTACCCACCATACGCGCGCTGAATGACAAGCTCCATGATATCCGCAGCCGGGAGATCGAAAAATTCCGGGCAAAACTGCCTGATTCCTCCCTTGGAGATGTCGAGCATCTGACCCGCCGTATTGTGAACAAAATCATGGCGCACTCCATCGACCATCTGAAGGACAATCACGAAGCCCCTGAGGAAATCACCCGCCTTGTAAACTCCATGTTCAAACTGGAGCCGGAGTCTGACCTTGACAACTGAGCCGCTTCGCATAGGTACAAGAGACAGTATTCTCGCGACCTGGCAGGCAAGGTACGTCCGGGAGATTCTGCTGGAAAACGGCTGGCCTGCAGAACTGCACTATATCAAAACCGAGGGCGACCGGGTTCTTGACACCCCGCTGCCGCTGATGGGCGGGAAAGGGGTTTTCACCAAGGCGCTTGACGATGCCCTGCTCAGCGGCGGGATTGATCTGGCTGTGCATTCCTTCAAGGATATTCCCACTCGCATGCCGGACGGGCTGAAGGTGGGGGCTGTCAGCCGGCGCGAGGATGTTTCGGATGTGTTTGTATCCCGCGAAAGTGCCTCCGGGGGCGCTGCCTGCAGGCAGAAAAGCGGAAATAACCGGCCTTCGTTTCCCGATGATCCGGAATACCGGGGAGTTGTTGCCAGCAGCAGCAACAGGCGGATCGGCCAGTGGCTGGCCCGTTACCCGAATTTCCGGGTGAGGGATATCCGTGGCAACATTCAGACCCGGCTGCGAAAAGTTGCCGAAAGTGACTGGGACGGGGCCATTTTTGCGGCCGCCGGACTCAAAAGACTGGGGCTGCAGCACCACATTGCCTGGAAGATCGACTGGATGCTGCCCGCGCCGGCCCAGGGAGCGATGGCGGTGATGGTCCGGTCGGAAGATGAGCGGATAAAGGATGCGGTTTTGCCGGTTGATGATCCGGATACGTCTCTTTGCACCGGCATCGAACGGGATGTGCTGCACACACTTGAGGGCGGATGCAGCGCGCCGGTGGGAGCATTTGCGGAGATCCGCGGCAGAAAGGTGCATCTGAAAGTGAACACGGTGTATCCTGACGGATCGGGGCTGATTGCTTTTGAGATGAGTGAGGATCGGGAAAAAGCGGGGGACCTTGGCAGGAGGGCGGCTGACGAGGCGCTCGGGCGCGGGGCGGACACACTGATACGGGATTTGCGGGAAGGCAGGAATTCGCCGGGTGCGTTGTGATGTTATAATAGCAGGTGGTTGCAGGGCATCCGGATAACTATTCAAAACGTATTGGAAATATTACTAACTGAGCAGGTGACGGTTGTGGTATCACAGGAAAAACCAGAAGAGACAGGAAAAAAGACGGTCATTTCTACACGGCCGCCCTCTCCGGGAGATCAAGAGGCTGTCAGGGACAAGAATGTCCGGCTGGTGTATTACCCGGCATGGAATTACCGATGGATCACTCCGCCGGAATCCAACATCACTCCCGTCATAAGAAATCCGCTGCAGCGGGTCTGGGTTTTTACCAGCCGGCGCGGCGCAGAAGGGTGGTGGCGTATTTGGAAAAAACTGGTCGAATCGGGCAGATACCCCGGCATATCGCAGGATGCTTCCACGAAGGACGATGCAGCCGAAGATGGCGGGAATGCGGATATTCCACTGCCGCGGTTCTATGTGGTGGGCAATAAAACAGAGCAGGAGGCGAGAAGGCTTTTCGGCGCCCGGAACATCCGGATGTCAGAAAAGCACAACGGGCATGACCTGGCCCGGATGCTCGTCCGTGATAACATCCGGAATGCCGTGCACTTCTGTTCGGTCAACCGCCGCCATGAGTTGCGCGATGTCTGCCATGAAAACGGCATCATCCTGACGGAACTGGAGGTCTATCAGGGATATCCCGTTACCGATCCCGAACCTGTCCGCGAGTCAGCCGACGCCATCCTGTTTTTCAGTCCCAACGGGGTATCGGGGTTCCGCAGGCTTTACGGGCTGCCCGATGGTGACTGGAAGCCCGTTGCTGTCGGCGAAACAACGGCCAGAGCTGTGCGGGAGGAAACCGGAAGAGAGCCGCTCGTTGCCCCGGAAGCAGCTTTTAGCGAGATGATAAAACTCGTATTATAAAGATTATGATTGAAAACACTTTGTATCTTAAAGCACTTGCAGGGCAGTCTGTGCCCCGCCCGCCTGTCTGGATGATGCGCCAGGCCGGCCGCTACCTCCCTTCCTATCTGGAGCTTCAGAAGAAATACGACTTTTTCACGCGCTGCGAAACACCGGAACTTGTAGCCGAAATCACCTGCCTGCCCATCGATGAAATCGGTCCCGATGCGGCAATTTTATTCTCGGATATTCTTGTAATCCCGCGTGCCCTCGGATGGCATATCGAAATGAAGCCGGGGGTCGGGCCTGTTCTGGACAACCCCATCACATCAAAAGAACAGGCGCTGGCAGTCACAAAAGCCGATGCGCTGGAAAAGCTGCAGTATGTCATGCAGGGCATACGGGCAACCAATGAACGCCTGAACGGACGTGTTCCGCTGATCGGGTTTTCCGGCGCTCCCTGGACGCTTCTCTGTTATATGATCGAAGGTCGCGGTTCCAAAGACTTTGCTGCTGCCAAAGCGTTCTGCTATGAGCACCCCGAAGCTGCCGATCATTTACTCTCTGTCCTGGCTGATGTGATCATCGATTACCTGAACGCCCAGATTGAGGCCGGCGTGCATGCCGTTCAGGTTTTTGACAGCTGGGCCGGATTGCTCGGACCCGATGATTTCAACCTGTTTTGCATGCCGCATCTCAAGCGCATTACCGAAGAGGTGAAAGGCGCCCCGGTAGTCCTTTTTGCCAAAGGAGCGTGGTACGCCCTTGAACGGCTGGCCTGGCGCACCAGTGCCGCAGCCATTTCCATAGACTGGACTGTGAGTCCGGAATATGCGCGGAAAGCCACCCGGCGCGAGGCGACCCTCCAGGGGAATTATGACCCGAGCCGGCTGCTCTCACCCGTTCCTGTGATCCGGAACCAGGTGAAGCGGATGATCGACCGTTTCGGCAAAGACCGCTATATCGTCAATCTTGGTCACGGCATACTGCCGAACATACCGGTTGACCATGCCCGCGCTTTTGTGGATGCCGTGAAATCCTACGAAACCTCCTGACCTCCATGAACATCAAAGAATCCTTCACCAGCTGGATCCATTCAGCACAGGACCGGATTTGCACCTCCCTCGAATCTGCTGACGGCAAAGCCCGTTTTCGTGAGGATCTCTGGACACGGGAGGGCGGTGGCGGCGGAAGGTCACGCGTGATTGAAAAGGGCGGATTGTTTGAAAAAGGAGGTGTCAACATTTCCACGGTTCACGGCGAACTTCCGGAACTGATCCGCAAACGATTTGATGTGGACCAGGGACAGTTTTATGCCTGCGGATTGTCACTTGTGCTGCATCCGGAAAGTCCGATGGTCCCGACCGTGCATGCCAATTTCCGTTTTTTCGAGCTGTATGAGAAGGAAGGCGGCGAAGCGGTGGATTCCTGGTTTGGCGGTGGTGCGGATCTGACCCCCTACTATATCTTCGAAGAAGATGCACGCCACTTTCATCAGTCCTATAAAACTACTTGTGACCGGTTTCATCCTGATCTCTATCCGCGGTTCAAAAAGGCCTGCGACCGGTATTTCTACAATGAACACCGCGGAGAAGTGCGGGGCATCGGCGGAATTTTTTTTGATTATCTCAGATCAGAAAAATCGCAGAATCTTGCGTTCTGGCATGAAATGACCAGGGCATGCGGCGATGCCTTCCTGTCATCCTACCTTCCCATCATTGAACGGCGAAGGGAAACCCCCTGGGGAGAGCCCGAGCGCTATTTCCAGGAGCTCCGGCGCGGCCGGTATGTGGAATTCAACCTGATTCATGACCGCGGTACCCTTTTCGGGATTAAAACCGGCGGCCGGACCGAGTCCATTCTGATGAGCCTGCCGCCCAGGGTCCGGTGGGATTACAATGTCACCCCCGAACCGGGAAGCCGGGAAGCCGAAACGACAGAGGTACTCAGAAAGCCCCGCGACTGGGTCTGATACGGCGTTGCGGCGCAGTATGACCGGACGACCCGCATCCACCGGTCCGTCCCGCAGTACATCCGCAAAGCTTCCATAAATCATAAATCCATAAAGCGTATATCCGTCAGGCGTTCCTACGAATCAACCGTCTAACCAATAAGCTTTCAAAACCGACCAGGCAACCAGATATGACACCGACAGAGAATCATTTTCCGTCCGGATTTCCCCTTTCCAGAGGCCGGAGAAACCGTTATCAGCAAAGCCGGCGCACCATGCTTGCCGAGCACCGGTTGTCCGCATCCGACTTCATCGCACCCATGTTCATAACCGAAGGTGCCGAAGTGAAAGAGCCGATAAGCTCCATGCCCGATTATCACCGGCTGTCACTGGATCTTGCGGTTCATCAGGCGGCATCCTGGCATGAGCTTGGAATCACCGCCATTTTGTTGTTCGTCATGGTACCGGATGCCAAAAAGGATAATGAGGGTACGGAGGCGCTGAATGAAAACGGGCTGATGCAGATGGCGGTAAAACGCATCAAAGAGGCCGTACCCGGACTTACTGTTATGACGGATGTGGCTCTGGACCCCTATTCCAGCTACGGGCATGACGGTGTTGTACGTGACGGCCGGATAGTGAATGACGAAACGGTTGATTTGCTCGCGCGGATGTCGGTCAGCCACGCCCGGGCCGGTGCCGATTACGTGGCACCATCGGACATGATGGACGGACGGATCGGTGAGATTCGCCTGGCCCTGGAAGCCAACGGGTTTCCGGATACCGGCATTCTGGCCTACAGTGCCAAGTATGCCTCCGGCTTTTATGGTCCGTTCCGTGATGCGCTTGAATCTGCCCCGGGATTCGGTGACAAAAAAACATACCAGATGGATCCGGCCAATGTCCGGGAGGCGGTCCGGGAAGCCCGTATGGATGAAGGCGAAGGGGCCGATATGGTTATGGTAAAGCCGG
>Ga0207421_10000870_pt1 | contig 39410 bp, 39 predicted proteins | sample SodLakKL_010_SED_4_FD_187542 | JGI IMG/M metagenome (GOLD analysis project Ga0207421, IMG submission 187542) | Alkaline sediment microbial communities from Lake Tanatar, Kulunda Steppe, Russia - 8KL_010_SED (SPAdes) (version 2) | ecosystem: Environmental > Aquatic > Non-marine Saline and...
ATCTTTTAAAAACATATGTTAATGTATTGTTTCTATTCGGGGTCTTGGCCCGCTATCAACCAGTTCCGGCGCAACATGGGAAAAATTATAGAAGTTTTCCTGGAAGCGACGGGCCAGTTTATCAGCTTCCAGGTCATAATCATTTTTATTCTCCCAGGTGTGACGGGGGTTCAATATTTCTGAAGGAACCAGGGGACAGCTTTCAGGCACATGGAGGTTAAAGACAGGATCATATCGATAATTTACTTCTTCCAGGGCTCCTTTAAGGGCCCCACTTACTATATTTCTTGTATGGCTTATGCTTATCCTTTTACCTTTACCGTAAGGTCCTCCTATCCATCCTGTGTTTATCAAGTATACCCGGGAATTGTGCCTTTCTATTTTTTCTCCCAATTGTTGAGCATAAACTTTAGGGGGAAGGGGGAGAAAGGGAGCTGAAAAGCAGGTAGAAAAAGTAGCCTGAGGTTCTATGATCCCTCGTTCTGTTCCTGCCAACTTGCTGGTGTATCCTGATAGGAAATGATACATGGCCTGGCTTTTATCCAGTCGGGCCACCAGAGGAAATACCCCAAAAGCATCTGCCGTTAAAAAAATGATTGTTTCAGGATGATTTCCTATACCGGGGTTAACAGCTCCAGGTATAAACTCGACAGGGAACCCTGCCCTGGTGTTTTCTGTTATGTCATCCCTGGCAAAATCCACATGCCGGGTCAGGGGGTCTATTACTACATTTTCAATAACACTTCCAAAACGAATAGCTTCCCATATTTGAGGTTCATCTTGAGGGGAAAGGTTTATGCACTTTGCATAAAGGCCACCCTCAATATTAAAAATACCTTCATCGGACCAACCGTGCTGGTCATCGCCTATCAACTGCCTTTCAGGGTCAGCAGATAAGGTAGTTTTTCCTGTACCTGATAATCCAAAGAAAAGTGCTGTATCTCCCTCTGGACCCATATTTGCAGAACAATGCATGGAAAGGACATTTTTTTGGGGCAGAAGATAATTCATTACTGAAAAAATAGATTTTTTCATTTCTCCTGCGTAATAGGTTCCTCCGATAATGCCTATCATTTTATCAAAGTTCAAAATTATGAAAGCTTCGGAATTTGTCCCGTGTACCTGGGGAGAGGCTTTAAATCCCGGGGCGGATATAATGGTAAAGGCCGGTTGGTGATTTTTAACTTCCTCCGGGTTTCCTTTGAGGAACAGCTGCTGGACAAAAATATTATGCCAGGATAATTGGTTTATAAATCTTATGGGGAGGCGATATTTTTTATCTACACAGGCATAACCGTCAAAAACAAAGGTTTCTTTGTTCTTTAAATATTTTAAAGTTTCTTTCAGGAGAAGATCAAATTTTTCCTCTGAGATAGGGCGGTTTACCTGCCCCCACCAGATTTTTTCCCTGGTGTTGGGTTCATCAACAATGAATTTATCATCAGGGGAGCGGCCGGTGTACTTTCCAGTTTTTACTCCCAGGGCTCCAGTACTGGTAAGTATACCTTCCTCCCTGGTAATGGATTCTTCTATTAACCTGGGAACGGGTAGATTACGGTAAACAGTCATGGAGTCAATATTGTTTTTAATATGGAAGTTGTAATCCATGTTTTCATCCTTTCATAAGGGAAAAGTTTCTTAATTTATATGTTTATTATACTCTGCTGTATAAATATATCTCCAAGTAAATTGTGGAAGGGTATTTAGTTAAAGATAATAAAAAAGCGCCCGGTTGGCGCTTTTTTATTATCTCTTTTGTTGTCTTCATTATAACTATAAACCGAGGCCTTTTCTGCGTTCCTTGATAGCTTCCAAAAGCTTTTCGCAGGCCTTCAAGGGATCAGTTTCTACAATAAAGTAACCTCCTACCAGTTCCTTTGCCTTTTCAGTTAGTAATTCGGCTACTAAAGGACTTCCCAGTACATTAGGTGCTACCCCCACATGGGTGGGCAGACCTCCTGAGATAGCCCAGGTACCTATAGAAATAGCCTTTTCAGTCATAGCTTCTGGGGCGCTGGCTACCACGGGAAGTTTATCCAGGTCCACATCCAGTTTATTTGCTACGGCCACGGCTATATCAACTGCCCTGGAGTTGTCAACACAAGAGCCCATATGAAGTATAAGGGGTAGGGGCCCGTTTAATCCTGCGGCTTCACCAATTGCCGTTAATACAGCTTTTAAGCCTTCTCCTGCATAATCTTCGGTGGCCTGGGGAGTAAGAAGCCCATGCCTGGCAAAAGAACCAGCTCCGCAGCCAGTGGCCAGGATTAATACATTGTTTTTGGCCATTTCTTTGGCCATGGTAACAAAGTTTTCATCCTGAGGGACTTTAGCATTGTTACAACCGGCAAAAAGGCATACTCCAAGGATATTGCCTTTTACAATATTATCAATTAAGGGCTTTAAGGGATCTTCGCTATCCACCTTTTTCAAAGCTTCAACAATGGCTTCTGTAGAAAAGCCTGCAATAGAGGTGCATTTGTTATCAGGAATATTTATTTTCTCAGGCCTTCTTTTACCGTAAGCTTCTATGGCTGATTTAATGATGTCCTTAGCGCATTCTCTGGCATTTTCTTCATTTAGTTCCATATGTTCTGCCCCGGCAATTTTTGCTATGGGCATGGTAGTAATAAGTTTTGTATGATAACATTCCATGAGATTTGCCAGGCTTGGCACCACGCACTGATAATCTACCACCATGGCATCGATAACTCCAGTGATTATGGCCAGCTCCTGGGATACAGAGTGGGTCAAGGGAGGCACGCCATGTCTCATGAGAACCTCGTTTCCGGTACAGCATATGCCTACCAGGTTTATCCCTTCAGAAGCCCCGGCATTCCTGGCATCCTCTTCCATTTCCTTTACTACCTGAACTATTATATCTGAAAGGGCTGGATTGTGACCATGAAGAGCTATGTTTACAGCATTTTCTTTTAAGACTCCCATGTTGGCATCGGTAACTACCGGTTGGGGAGTTCCAAAAAGAATATCGGCCAAATCAGTTCCCATATGGCATCCTGCATAATCAGCCAGGGAACACTTAATGCCACCTAAAAGCAGGTTTACGGGATCTGCATCAACTCCGTAATGGGTTCGATGCATTAACTCTGAAATGGCGCTGTCAATACCTCCTGGAACAACTCCCAATTTAGAAAAGGTCTCTACCCGGCCTTTGGTTACGGTGGTGGCTGCCCACAGGTTGGGGCCTTCCTTATCGGAGAATTCTTCCAGGGCCAGGCGGGCAACTTCTCCAGCCAGCTCTTCAATGCTTTTTCCTTCTGTCTCTATGCCCAGGCGAGAAGCTACGGCTTTAAGTTTATCAGGATCTTTAACTGGATAATCCTTGTATTTACCCTGGGCTGATTTGGCCAAAATATGGGCCAGATGCTTGGCGTGACCAGAATGGGCAGCGGTTCCTCCCACTATAGCTCGTAAAAGGTTCCTGGCTACAATAGTATCTGCATTTGCTCCGCAAACTCCTTCCTGGGGGCCTCCTTTAAAGGGATCAATACGGCAGGGGCCCTGGAGACAGTTTCGGCAGCAAAGGCCCAGTTCACCAAAACCACACTGGGGCTGCTGGTTTTCCAGTCTATCCCATATGGTTTCAATTCCTTCTTTTTCAGATTTTTTAATCATGGATTGACAAGCTTTATCAATACTCTTTTGGGAAAGAATATCCTTATCCATAATTCACCTCTCCCTTAAAATTATTTTTTAATAATTACACTCCGGCTGGTTACATCATAATTGCTGAGGGATTCAGCAACAGCTTTCCGTCTACATTTTTCACATAAGTCTAATAAATTCTTCGGTAGTTCAAGCTTACCTAAAATATATTCAGGGGTGTTTTCTGGAGTATAGGTAATACCACATTCTTTACACCTTCTTAAAGGTATTTTCGTATTCCAGAACTCCATATACCTGGTTTCATCACTATCTTCTACTTTTATAGCCCCTGAAGGACAAACAAAGGCACAGGCGGTACATCCCACACATTCTTCAGAAGGCTCGTTAAAAGGGGTGGAAACTTTTCTTCCCGCTCCCCGGTAGCTGAAGCTTACGGCATTTTTGCCAATTACTTCACTGCAGACCCTTACGCACAGGCCGCAGAGAATGCACTCCTCCTGGTCATGAAGAGGAAAAGGGCTCCCTTCCAGGCCCATTTCTTCAGCTAAATCTTGAATAAGCTTAACCTGGGGGCATCTGGCCAGAAGTAGCTTCACAATTACCCTCCTTAACTGTTTAACCCTGGGTGAATCAGTATATACAGAAATGCCTTCTTCTCTAACAGGGTAAGTGCAGGAGGTTACTAACCTGCTTTTATCTTCCTTGCAAACTTCTACAGTACACAGCCTGCAGGCTCCATAAGGAGACAGGGCTTGATGGTGACACAGGGCAGGTATTTCTATACCCTTTTGCCGGGCCAGCTCCAGCAAGGTAACTTCTTCTTCCGTTTGAAATTCCCGGTCATTTATAAAAATAACAGCCATTTTTTCACCTCTACTCAACAGAAATTGCTTCATAACGGCAAACTTCCAAGCAGGCTCCACACTTTGTGCATTTTTCCTGGTGTATAATATGAGGCTCGTCTTTTGTGCCTTCAACGGCATCTACGGGACAGGCCTTTAAGCACCGTCCACATCCGGTGCAAACTTCCTGGTTGATAAAGTATTTAATTAAGTTTCGGCATACTTTAGCAGGGCATTTTTCGTCCCTTATATGGTCCAGGTATTCCTGATGAAAATACTTCAAGGTGGTAAGGACAGGATTGGGAGCCATTCCTCCCAAGGCACAGAGGGACCCCTCCTTCATGGCCTGGGCTATTTCCTCCAGCATGTCCAAATCATTTTCCTGACCTTTGCCCTCCATAATATTGTTTAATATGGCCAGCATTTGTTTACCCCCTTCTCTGCAGGGAGTACACTTACCACAGGATTCCTCCTGGGTGAAGGAAAGAAAATATCTGGCTACATCTACCATGCAGGTGCTTTCATCCATAACGATCATTCCCCCGGATCCCATCATCGATCCTGCTTCCGTTAACTTTTCATAGTCCAGGGGAAGGTCCAGGAGCTTTTCTGGAATACATCCTCCTGAGGGGCCGCCCGTTTGAACAGCCTTGATATTTTTTCCTTCAGGAATGCCTCCACCTATATCAAAAACCAGTTTTCTTAAGGTTATTCCCATGGGTACTTCTACCAGCCCCGTATTGTTTACATTACCCGTTAAAGAAAAAACCATGGTTCCTTTACTTTTTTCCGTTCCTATTTGGGCATACCAGTCGGCTCCATTATTAATGATATACGGTACAGAGGCCCAGGTTTTAACATTATTTAATACCGTGGGTTTATCCCAAAGCCCTTTTTCTGTAGCATGAATATATTTGTCCCTGGGCTCGCCGGCCTTTCCCTCTATGGAAGCAATAAGGGCGCTTGATTCTCCACAGACAAAAGCGCCTCCACCCCGGTTAATTTTTACATCGAAACTAAAACCGCTTCCCAAAATATTTTCACCTAACAGCCCATATTCTCTGGCCTGTTCCAGGGCAGTAGAGAAATTTTTAACGGCCAGGGGGTATTCATTTCTTACATAAATATATCCTTTTTCTGCTGATACGGCATATGCTCCAATAATCATGCCTTCCAAGACAGAATGGGGGTTTCCCTCCAGGATACTTCTATCTTGAAAACAGCCCGGGTCTCCTTCATCAGCATTGCATATTACGTACCTGGTGTTATCGGGAGCATTATAGCAGGATTCCCATTTCAGTCCTGTTGGAAAACCGGCACCACCCCGGCCCCGGAGTCCAGAAGCCTTAATTTCTTCTATTACCTCCAGGGGGCTTTTCTCCTGGAGTACCATACTCAAAGCCCGGTAACCACTTATGGCCAAATAATCCTTAATGCTGGTGGGGTCTATTATGCCGCTGTTCCTCATTAACAGGCGATGCTGGTTATAATAAAAGGGAACCTGGTCTTCTACAACAACTTTTTCTTTTGATACCGGATCGGTATATTGGAGACGCTCTACTGCCTTTTTTTGTATGATAGTTTTTTCGATTATTTCTTCTACATCATCAGGAGTTACCTGGCAGTAAAGGTAATTCCCCGGGTGGACAACTACCAATGGTCCCTGTTCGCAGAAGCCGTGACAGCCTGTTACCCGGGTGGTAATTTTCCCATCTATGTTTTTTTCTTGCAGAGCTTCTTTAAAGGAGGATACCACCTGGTGGGCTCCTGAAGCTGAGCAGCCGGTGCCGCAGCAAACTGCTACCCAGGTTTCTTCCCGGGACATATCTTTAATGCAAGACTGTCTAAATGATTCCAGATCAGCTGGATTTATTATTTTCCTCATGGTATCCCTCCAGCAGCTTATCAATTTTTTTATAACTAAGCCTACCTTCGTATTTGTCGTTAATTATCACCAGGGGGCCGAGAGCACAGGCTCCTACACAGTTCACCGTTTCCAGGGTAAATTTTTGGTCTTCCGTGGTTTCTCCCGGGTTTACTTGAAGTTTGTGACATATTCTTTCCAGGATACGGGGAGAGCCCTTTACATGACAGGCGGTTCCCATGCAAACCTGAACTTCATTTTCTCCCCTGGGCTCCAGGCTGAAACATTTATAAAAAGTTGCCAGGTTAAAAAGATGACTTAAAGGCACTTCTAACCTTTGAGAGACCCGCTTCAGGGCTTCTTTAGGCAGGTAGCGGAATTCACTGTTAATATCATGGAGAAGGGGTACATAGGGAGCTTCATCATGGATATACTTTTCAATGATTTCGTCTACTTTGTCCAGCTCTTCTAACATAGTAAAAAGGTAGAATCTTGAAGGGGCATATTATTCTCCCTTTAAAAACTCTACCATAAATTCCCTCCTTTTCTCTTTTGTGAACTCTTCTACAGATACGAATTCCAGGGCCCTGGTGGGACAGCTGCTGACACAAGCGGGTACATCTCCGACAGACAATCTTTCCTGGCAAAGGTCGCATTTAAGGATGGCTTTATCATCTGTGCTCAGGGTAACAGCTCCAAAAGGGCATACCAGGATACAAACTTTACATCCTATACAGAGGGCTTCATCAATTAAAACGGCTTCGCCCACATCTTTTTTAGTAATGGCTTCGGTGGGACATACCTTAATACAGGGAGGATCTTCACAGTGGCGGCACTGGAGAGGTAAGCTGGTGCCTTTAGAATGTTCAACGGTTACACGGCTCTGGGGCAAAGGTCTTTCGAAGATTGAGGCTAAAAGCTCTTTACTTTCCGAGTGCTCTACAGCACAGCCCAGTTCACAGCTGTGGCAGCCCAGGCACTTTTTGACATCTACTACCATTAAGCCCTTCACATTAACACCTCCTCGCTAATTATTTGGGTATTGGACCAGGAGAAATGTTAAATTAAAAAGAGGAATACTGGCGCTTTAAATGGTTCAATACTCTTTAATTTGATTAAATTCTCTAAACAAAATAAATCTCCTTCCCTTTAATTTTATAAGATGTGTAGTTTTTTTAATATATTCCTTGAATTCTTAATAAAGCTGAGGAGGAGGGCAGAATTCATATCCTTGATGAAAAAAAGCTCAGGCTATATAATTAATTATGCTTGAGGATTCAAAAAAAGAACGGTAAAGGAGGGTAATATGGAATATTTACCCTTGCAGGAGATTGCAAGAAAAGCTGAGTTAAAGGATGAGGTGGCTACTGAATATTTAAAGCTTTACTCAGAAATAATAAACTGTCAAAAATCCGAAGGATTGATCCTTTATGCTGAGGATTCAATAAAAACTATAAAAAAAATAGATAAACTAAAGAAAAATGGTTTGACAAAGGACCAAATTATTAAGATCCTAAACAAAGAAAATTCTTTACCCTGGTGGGAAAGAATTTTTAAAAATTTTAGAAGCTGCAGCGGTGATTAGGAATACAAGAGATAATTACTTCCTGTTTGGATTAAATAAGATTTTCAATCATTGATAAAACCCCTTTTAAAGTTTATATTAATTAATATGCTCCATTTAATAACGGGAAATTATTCTCAAATACAACATGACATAATAAGACAATTTTCATCAAAGGACAAGGGATTTAGTTGTAGAATATAATAAATAAATATTTTAATGTGTAAGAAAAAAAAGGGAATGGCAAAAAATTGATTTAATTTGTAATTTATTCTCCCCAAAAAGGAAGGGGTCTTATGTTTAAACAGGATATACTTTTATGCGATCTTGATGCTTTTTATGCTTCAGTGGAACAGCGGGACAATGAAGCATACAGAAATAAACCTGTAATAGTTGGTGGTTCTATTAACAGGGGTGTGGTTGCCGCATGTTCTTATGAGGCAAGAAAGTTTGGAGTGCGTTCAGCCATGTCCATGGTAAGAGCCCTGGAGCTTTGTCCCCAGGCTATTGTTTTACCTGTAAACATGAAGCGCTACCGCCAGGTTTCTCACCAGGTGATGGGGGTATTAAAAGAATTTACTCCTGATGTCGAACCTGTTTCTGTAGATGAAGCTTACCTGGCCGTAAAAAGAGGTTCCGGCAGTGTAGCAGCAGGAATGATCAGGGAAGCAGTTAGAGAAAGGCTTAAACTACCCGTTACCATCGGGGTGTCTGTAAATAAATTGTTAGCTAAAATTTCCTGTGAATTGGCCAAACCCGATGGAATGAAAATCCTGTGCCCTGAAGAGGTATCTGACATTTTGTGGCCCCTGCCCGTAGAAGTTCTGCCAGGAGTGGGCCCGGCTACAGAAAATAAACTTCAGCAGTATGGATTTTATAATGTGGGGGATCTTGCTAAAACAAATCCAGAAATCCTTTATAATTTACTGGGAAGCTCAGGGTTAAAGCTTTATGATTATGCTAATGGTAAGGATGAAAGGGGCCTGGTAGAAAAACAACAGGCAAAATCAATTTCTGAAGAAACAACATTTGCCCAGGATATTGCTGACCGGGAATATATATTGGGAACCATTATGGAGCTTTCAGAAGGTGTTGGGTACGGGCTTAGGAGTAAAGGTTTGTATGCCAGGACTATAAGTCTGAAACTTCGTTTTTCTAATTTTAAAACTATTACCCGGGATATTACCCTGCCCCAGGCTACCAATAGGGATATTGATATTTATAATTCTGTAAGCTTGTTATTTGTTTGTAATTATAGTAATCCCCCCTGGAGGCTGGTTGGAGTAAAGGCTTCCAACTTAGAAAAGTTTAAACAAGTGGCTTTTTTTGATGATTATAACCAGAAGGAAGAAAAAATTATTAGAATTCAAGATAATTTACGGAAAAAATATGGCAAAGAAGTGGTTTGTAGGGCAAGGCGCCTTTATGTTAAGGATAATCTATGAAAAAAAGCAGTTTTGCCTCATAAATAGAGGAGAAAGAAGGTGCTTAAATTGCATGAAGTGAAAGTAAAAGCAGTAACCATGGACGAAGGAGGAGAATTCCAGGTGCTGCTGACAGATTTGGAGGAAAAAAATGTTCTCCCCATTCATATAGGCCCTTTTGAGGCTCAGGCTATTGTGATGGCCCTTCAGGATAAAATTCCTCCCAGGCCTATGTCTCATGACCTGTTAAAATCCCTATGCAGCGGTTTGAACGGAACTCTGGAAAAGGTAGTTATAACGGATATATTGAATGATACTTTTTATGCCGAATTATACTTGACCTGTAAGGGACAAAATTATGTGGTGGATTCCCGGCCCAGTGATGCCATAGCCCTGGCTTTAAGATGTAATTCTTCAATTTATATGGGTCTTAAGCTTATCGAATTCACCTATGATTATGATGATATCATAAAGGAAGAGCCTCCCGATGATGAGGATGTCCATTAGGTTTTTAAAAATTACAAAAATGTAAAAAGACCACAAGGAATTGTTATGTGGTCTTTCTTTATACTTAACATATTTATGAAATATCAGGATAATGTATAAACTAAAAAATCACGGAAAAACCGTGATTATTGATTTCTTATGGCAGGGGAGACAGGACTTGAACCCGCAACCTACGGTTTTGGAGACCGCCGCTCTGCCAGTTGAGCTACTCCCCTTAGCATTTATCTTTATTTAGCTCGATAATTATTATAACCAAATTGCGTGTTTTTGTCAATGTTATTGCCTTTGATGAGCTGGGTGATGCTTGAAAAAAAGGGATGTTTGTAATAAAATATTAAAAGGTTTAAGCCTTGGGAAAAGGAATTTTACCCTGGCTTACAGGGGGGGGATTTATCTGAATAATTACAGTATTGGCTTTATAGGTTGTGGAACCATGGGTTCGGCCATGGTTAAGGGGTTTTTAAAAAATGAAAAAGTATCTCCCCAGGATATTATAGTTTTTGATGTCAAGGAAAGAGAAATAGTGGAACTAAAAGAAGTCCTGGGGGTAAGAACAGCCTTTACAAGTGGAGAAGTATTAGAAACAGCCCGGATCATATTTCTTGCTGTTAAACCTCAGGACATGCCTGAAATGTTAAAAAAAATCAAAAGGGATGTATCTGAAGATCATCTGGTGGTTTCTATTGCAGCAGGCATGAGTATTTCGGAAATTAGAAAGGGCCTGGGTGCTGACAGAAAAGTAATAAGGGTTATGCCCAATACCCCTTGTATAGTTGGTTCTGGAATGAGCTGCATTGCTCCCGGGGAAAGGGTGGAAAAAGGGGAGGTTGATTACATAGAAGACCTTTTAAAATCCCTGGGAAAGGCAATAGTGCTGGAAGAAAAATATATGGATGCTGCCACAGCCTTAAGCGGAAGTGGTCCAGCATTTGTGCTGACTTTTATAGAAGCCCTGGCTGACGGTGGAATTAAGGCTGGTCTACCCAGGGAAACTGCTTTACTCCTGGCTACCCAGACAGTTTTAGGAACGGCAGATATGGTAGAGTCCACTAAAGACCATCCTTCCCTCTTGAAAGAACAGATTAAATCTCCTGGCGGCACTACTATTTTTGGGCTTCATGCCCTGGAAAAAGCTTCTTTTAGGGGAGGGGTAATAAATGCGGTAGAGTCTTCATGCCAGCGCTCAAAGGAACTAGGGAAAGAAAGGGATGAAAAAGGAAAGGATCGATAGCAATTGGAAGAAGAAATTAGAGCAAAACTAACCAGGGCTAAACGAATTGTAGTTAAGGTGGGCACCTCCTGCCTTACCTATGCTAACGGAAAGCTTAATTTAAATTATATTGAAAGAATAGTAAGGGAACTGGCGGATCTAAAAAACCAATCCCGGGATGTTCTCCTGGTCTCTTCCGGTGCAATTGGAGCCGGGATAGGAAAGTTGGGATTGAGCAAAAAACCCAGGACTATCCCTGAAAAACAGGCAGTAGCTGCCGTTGGTCAGGGAATACTAATTCAGGTCTATGAAAAGCTTTTTGCCGAGTACGGTCATACAGCGGCCCAGGTTTTATTAACCCGAGAAGATTTAATTAACCGCCAGCGTTATATTAACTCTCGAAACACTTTAACTACTCTCCTTAAATTAGGAGTAATTCCCGTAATTAATGAGAATGATACGGTAGCAGTGGAGGAAATAGAATTCGGGGATAATGATAATTTATCAGCCCTGGTAGCCAGCCTGGTTGATGCAGATCTCCTGGTTAACCTTTCCGATATAGATGGATTGTATACTTCAAATCCCAGGGTTAATGCGGGGGCTCAATTAATTTCATGCGTGGAAAGGATATCCCCCGAGATTCAATGCCTGGCGGAAAAGACAGATACCACCCTGGGGACAGGGGGCATGAAAACTAAACTGATGGCGGCAAAAATAGCAGTTAATACGGGGGTTTCCATGGTAATAGCCAATGGACAAAAACCCGGGATAATTCATGATATCCTCAATGGAAAAAAGGTAGGCACTCTTTTTCCTCCTCAACCTAAAGCCATGCACAGCCGTAAAAGATGGATTGCCTTTGGCCCAACTATAAAGGGTACTATTGTAATAGATGAAGGGGCCAGGGATGCTCTTTTAAATAAGGGGAAGAGTTTGCTTCCCAGTGGAATTATCCAGGTGAAGGGTGATTTTGAACGGGAAGATATTGTTTCTGTAATTGATGAAGATGGTAATGAAATAGCCCGAGGGTTGGTAAATTATTGTGCTAAAGATTTAAGTAAAATTAAAGGGGTAAAAACCAGAGATATTGGGGAACTATTGGGAGAAATAGGAGAAAGCGAAGTAATTCATAGGGATAACCTGGTAATATTATAAAACTTAAGGAGTGAGAGGGTAAAATGTCAGAAGTTAAAAATAAAGCAGCTGAAGCAAAGGAAGCAGCCGTACGTATGGCTTATATTTCTACCCGGGATAAAGATGCAGCCTTATTAAAAATGGCTGAATACCTGGAAGCTCACCAGGAAGAAATACTGGCTTCCAATAAGATTGACCTGGATAATTTAGCTAAAAAACCCGGTTATACTAAGGCCTTCCATGATCGATTGGAACTTAACTCGGAAAGAATTATAGGAATGGCTGATGGTCTCCGGGAAATCCGGTTTTTATCCGATCCCATAGGGGAAGTAATTTCCATGTGGAAACGTCCTAACGGCCTGGATATAGGCCAGGTCCGGGTACCCCTGGGAGTCCTGGGGATTATTTATGAAGCCCGACCCAATGTAACGGCAGATGCCGCCGGGCTGGCCCTTAAAGCTGGAAATGCTGTGATATTACGGGGCAGTTCTGAAGCCATTGAATCCAATAAAAAGCTGGTGGAAATACTGTCAAAGGCCTGCCAGGAAGCCGGTTTACCGGGGGGCTGTATCAGCCTTATTGAAGATACAGACCGGGAGGCGGCCAAGGAACTTATGAGGATGAATGATTACCTGGATGTGTTGATCCCCAGGGGTGGTGAGTCCCTTATAAGATCTGTTATAGAGAACGCCACGGTGCCGGTAATTGAAACGGGAGTGGGTAACTGTCATACATACGTGGACGGAGAAACGGATATGGAAATGGCAGCAAAAATTGCTTTTAACGCCAAAACAAATCGCCCGGGAGTTTGTAATGCCATGGAAACCCTTCTGGTTCATAAAGATGTGGCTAAAGATTATCTACCTGAGATTGCTAAAGCCCTGGAGGAAGCAGGGGTTGAGATCAGGGGGTGTGAGGTGACCAGGGAAGTAATTCCCCAGGCTCTCCCCGCCAGCGAAGAGGACTGGAAAACAGAATACCTGGACCTTATTCTTTCCATAAAAGTTGTAGGCAGTATTGATGAAGCTATAGACCATATTAACAAGTACGGTTCAAAACATTCTGAAGCCATTGTAACTACAAATTACAGTAATTCCAGGAAATTTATGACCCAGGTGGATGCGGCGGCAGTTTATGTAAATGCCTCAACCAGGTTTACCGATGGAAATGAGTTTGGCCTGGGGGCCGAAATGGGTATAAGTACTCAAAAGCTTCATGCCCGGGGACCTATGGGACTTAAAGCTTTAACCACCATTAAATATATTGTCTTTGGAGAGGGACAGATTAAATAGTCCCTGGTATTAATATAATATTAAAAAAAACCGCACAAGCAAACATGCGGTTTTTTTCTTATTTAAATCCCGAAGTAACATTGTTATAATAAAGGGTAAGTAGAGGAATAATGGTAAAAAAATAATCAAAATACAAAGGAGGAGTTTATAATGAGCATGAGTGATTTTTTCAACAAAACCTTTTATTTCGGTTTGGGTGCTTTAACTATGACCAAGGAGAGGGCAGAAGAGATAGCTGAAACCTTGGTGAAAAAGGGAGAAGTAAACAGGGACGAAGCCCAAACCTGGGTAGATGAATTTGTTGCCAAAGGAGAAAAGGAAAAGAAGGTTTTAGAAGAAACTATCAATACTGAATTAAACAATATCATCAGTGAAGCTAATCTGGCTACAAAAGAGGATATCAACAGGCTGGAAGAAAAAATAGATGAATTGAAAGGGATTTTAGAGTCCAAGTAAAGGAATTGGGGTGTGCCCATGAAACTTCAAAGAAGATATAAACACTTTCATCGCTACCGGGATGTGGTTCAAACCCTGGGTAAGCACGGATTTGATTTTTTATTTAAACAAATAGGTTTGACAGAATTTTTAAGGGGCCGCAAGTTTACTCCCGAAGAGGAGCTGGAAGACTCTACGGCTAAAAGGCTTCGCCTGGCTATAGAAGAATTGGGAACTACCTTCATTAAAGTGGGGCAGCTATTAAGTACCCGTCCTGATTTAATTCCTAAAGAATGGACCGTAGAATTGTCCAAACTGCAGGATGAGGTGCCTCCCTTTTCTTTTATGGATGCTAGAAAACAAATTGAAACAGAACTGGGGCACACCCTGGAAGATTTATTTTATTCCTTTGAAGCTGAACCCTTGGCTGCTGCTTCAATCGGACAGGTCCACCGAGCAGTTTTGCACGGTGGTGAAGAAGTGGTGGTCAAGGTTCAAAGGCCTGATATAGAAGAAATTATAAAGACGGACCTGGAAATACTCCATGACCTGGCCCGCTTACTGGAAAAGCATACCGATTGGGCCACTATATACAGTTTAAGGGATCAAGTGATGGAGTTTGAAGATATTCTTACTAATGAAGTTAATTATCTTAATGAAGGTCAAAACCTGGATATATTTCGCAGGAATTTCAAAAATGACAAGAGGGTTTATTTACCTGAAGTTTACTGGGACTATACTACCAAAAAGGTTCTGACCATGGAGTATGTTAAAGCAGTTAAACTTACGGATTCCGAAAGACTCGATAAAATGGATGTGGATACGGGACAGGTAGTAACTACCCTTTGTGAAGTAGTCTTCAAGCAAATCTTTGTGGACGGAGTATTTCATGGGGATCCCCATCCGGGGAATGTTATGGTTTTTCCCGATGGGAGAATAGTCCTTATGGATTTTGGTATTGTAGGGGTAATAGATGATGAACTTAAAGAAAAATTTGGTGATATGCTTATAGCCCAGGTATCATGGAATACTGAAGCAATTTTAAGGAGTTTTTTAAGCCTGGGTTTAGCTCCCCCCGATATCAATCGCAGAGAGTTAAGGCATGATATAGAAAGGATGCAGCACAAGTACTATGGTATGCCTTTGAGCAAAATTAAACTGGGGGAGGCCATGAAGGAGTTTTTAGAAATTGCCTTCGATTATAAAATCAAGCTTCCTACTGAGTTTACTCTTCTGGCTAAAGCCATGATAATTTTAGAAGGCATAATTTCCCGCCTGGCTCCCCAGTTGAGTCTTATGGAAATAGCCGAACCTTTTGGCAAGGACCTTACCAGGAGAAGGCTTACCTTTGATTATTTAAAAAAGACTATCTCCAAGAATCTTCAGGAATATGGAGAGATACTGGGTTCTTTGCCCCGCCAGCTTTCAGACTTGATGAATATAATGGAACATGGCCAATTTAAAGCTACCCTGGAGCATAAGGACCTGAGGGAATTTCTCAATAATTTAAACCATATGATAAATCGCCTGGCTTTCAGTATCGTCCTGGCCAGCCTTATAGTAGGCCTTTCTTTAATAGTACAGGGAATAGAACATTCTATTCTCTGGAGAATACCTTTGGCTGAAATCGGGTTTATAGTGGCGGGAGCCATGGGTTTCTGGCTCTTAATTTCTATTATTCGCTCGGGAAGGTTTTAGAAGATTATTGACTCTTCTTAACATTCATGATACTTTAATAAAAAATTTAGGACAGGAAGGTTACATAAGTTATACAACTGAAAGGACGCGAAAGGCTGGGATGCGAACCAGCACATTATCAAAATGTGCTGGTTTTATTTTTTGCAAGAAGAAGGAGGAGGGTTATCATGATATTAATGATTGATAATTATGACTCATTTACTTTCAACCTGGTGCAGTACCTGTGGGAATTGAAAGAAGAAGTTATGGTTTATCGTAATAACCGGATAAGCCTCAAGGAAATTGAAGATCTCAATCCTCACCATATTATTATTTCCCCTGGGCCAGGTACTCCTGACGATGCAGGAATCTCCCTGAACCTGATAAATCATTTTTCCGGGAAAATTCCTATCATGGGAGTATGTCTGGGGCACCAGTGTATTGGCCAGGCTTTTGGAGGAAGAGTAACGGGTGCCCCTCGCTTGATGCATGGGAAAAACTCAGAAATATTTCATAACAAAAAGGGGGTATTTAAAGGGCTTAAAAATCCTTTAACGGCTACTCGCTATCACTCTTTAATCCTTGATTCGGACAGGCTTCCCTCCTGCCTGGAAATAACTGCCTGGACCGACTGGGGAGAAATCATGGGGGTAAGACATAAAGAGTATAACCTGGAAGGGGTTCAGTTTCATCCGGAGGCTATTTTAACGGAGCATGGTCACGATATTTTAGAAAACTTTTTAGTTTCGGGAGACGAAAGGAGGAATGAAGTTGAAGGTGGCTTTAAAAGAGAAGGTAGCCCTGGAGGTAAAAGAAATAGAATCGCCACATCAACCTTTTGATATATATTATTACTATAAAGATGAACCTTACAGCTTTATCCTGGACAGTGGTATGGATCCCGAAAAGCTTGGCAGATTTTCCTTTGTGGGTGCCCGTCCCTTTGCTGTTTTTTCTTCAAAGGGAGATAAGATCAATATCTGGCACAGGGAAAAGGGAAGTTGGGAAGAAAAGGATAACCCCTTTAATTCTTTAAAAAATTTTTTGAATACCTTTCAGATGATAACTTCCCCTCCTTCCCAAGCGCCTCCCTTTAACGGTGGGGCGGTTGGTTATTTTGGCTATGACCTGGGAGAAGAGATTGAGGAGCTGCCGGTAAACAGTTTAGATGACCTTAAGCTTCCCGATTGTTACCTGGCCTTTTATGAAAAAATTTATGCCCATGACCACCTTTTAAATAAGACTTATCTTTGTGCCCTTGGTCTGTCCGACGGGGAGAATAAGGCCAAAGAGCTGGCCCGTAAGAATATGGATAAATTTTACCAGGAGATTAAAGCTATCCAGCTGGATAATCCCCAGGAAAAATACCTGAATTTTGAAAAGAATACGGAATTAAAGGTAAAATCCAACTTTAATAAAGATAGTTACTGCCGTATAGTCGAAAAAGCTAAAGATTATATTAAGGCGGGTGATATTTACCAGGTTAATTTATCCCAGCGTTTTGAAGCACCCCTGGATATACCACCCCTGGAACTGTATATAAGGCTTAGAAATATTAACCCTGCACCCTTTGCATCCTATTTGAATTTTAAAGAATTAGTGGTAGCCAGTGCTTCTCCTGAAAGATTCATGCGCCTGTCGGATAAAAAAGTTGAAACCAGGCCCATTAAAGGTACACGGCCCAGGAGCAGCGATCCTGTAAGAGACAATGAGTTAAAGGAAGAACTATTGAACAGTGAAAAGGACCGGGCAGAACTGGTAATGATTATTGACCTGGAAAGGAATGACCTGGGAAGGGTATGCCTGCCAGGGACGGTAAAGGTGCCCGAACTCATTACTTTGGAAGCTTATGCCACTGTTTTTCATTTGGTTTCAACCGTAGAAGGTGTTTTACCTTCTGACAAAGGTGTGGTGGACTTACTGGAAGCTTCATTTCCTGGAGGTTCCATCACTGGGGCTCCCAAAATTAGGGCCATGGAAATTATAGATGAACTGGAAGGGTTAAAAAGAAGCATATACACCGGTTCCATAGGCTATATAACTTTAAACGGTGACGCTGACCTTAATATTGTTATTAGAACCTTTATTATCAAAAACGACAGGGCTTATTTTCAGGTAGGAGGAGGTATTGTGGCCGACTCGGAACCGGAAAAGGAATACCAGGAAACCCTGGACAAGGCCAAGGCCCTGATGAAAAGCCTGGGACTTTAGGTGTAATAAAGTTGTAACCCCCCTTTATTATTTAATAAAAGGAGGGGTTTTTTTATTGCAGAAATGTCGAAAAATTTTAAATTTGTTCTAATATTTGGCAGGAATTAAAGGAGAGAGGAAGAATATAAACAAGGATATATTTTACATTAAATATAATAAATGGGGAGGCATAAACATTGAAAGAGATTAAGTTTTTGCAGACGGGAGATCTCCACCTGGAGTATACTTTTAAGAACATGGGGTTTACCCAGGACTTTGCCAGGAGAAGACGGAATGAGCTAAAAGATATTTTTAGCAATATTATCAGAATTGCCAGTGAAGAAAAAGTGGATTTGCTTTTGATAACAGGTGATTTATTTGAGCACCAGAACTCAACCAAGGCTTTAATGAGGTTTTTGAAGAAACTATTTCAAAGGATACCCCGGGTAAAGGTAATTATTACTCCCGGAAATCATGACCCCGCCCTTCCTGATTCCTATTATCGGACCTTTCCCTGGCCGGAAAATGTACATATTTTTTTAAAGGAAAACTGGGAACATATAGATTTTCCTGGCTTAGACTTGAGGGTTTACGGCCTGGGGTGGAACCAGTGGGAAATCAAAAGGCCCCTTTTGAGGGATCTTAATATAGATTCTCCCAGGGAGTTTAATCTGATCATGCTCCATGGAGACACTTTCGGCTGCCTGGGGGAATCAACTTACCTGCCTATCAGTGAGAATGATTTAAGAAATTGTAAGGGTGATTATGTTGCTTTAGGGCATATTCATCAGTTTCACAGGATTCCTGCTAAAGGAAAAATAGTAGCCCATTATGCTGGAAGCCCGGAACCATTAAGCTTCGGAGAGCACGGGGAACATGGAGTTCTGGTAGGCACCCTCAACAAGGAGGGAGTTAATGTAAAGATAATTCCTACGGCTAAAAGAAAGTTTATCCAAAAAAGTCTCCGGATTAAGAGTTCTTACACTCTGGAAGAAGTTTGTGAAAAAATTAAAAATTCTGCAGGTAAGGAGGCTAGGAAAAATAATATTTTCCGTTTTTACCTTAATGGAGAATCCGATGAGTCTTTGGGTTTGAACAAGGATATCATAAGAGATAAATTAAAAGATGATTTTTTCTTTCTGGATATAAAAGATAAAACAGTGCCTGATTATGACCTGGAGGAAATAATCAGGGAAAATTTACATTCGGCCCTGGGAATATATGCTTTGAAAATGAAAGAAGAAATGGACAGGGCAGACGGCAGGGAAAAGGAAATCCTGGAAAATTCCCTATATTACGGACTGGAGGCCCTGTTAGGAAAGAAGGTGGAATTAAGATGATAATAAGTAGCCTGCATTTAAAAGGCTTTGGTAAGTTCAAAAACAGGGAAATATATTTTAAGGAGGGCTTGAATGTTTTATTCGGCCCCAATGAAGCAGGAAAAACAACTTTACAAAAATTTATCGAAGGAATGTTATTTGGTTTTAAAAAGCCATATAAGAGTCGCCGGGTATTTACTCCAGAGATACAGTCCTATCAGCCCTGGGAATCGGAGGTTTATGCCGGTGTTATGGAATACCAGGTACAGGGTAAAAAATACCTGGTTGAAAGGGATTTCAAGAAAGATGAAGTAATAATCAGGGATTCTATTACAGGGGAGGATATAACAAATAGCTTCAGTCAGCACAAAGGAACTAAAGAATATAATTTTCCCGAAGCCCACATGAATATTAACAGAAATATATTTTGTAACACCATCAGTATAAGCCAGGGCCAGTGCGTAAGTGATGAGGATCTTGCCAGGGAAGTAAGTACAAAACTGTCTAATATCAGTTATTCAGGCAGGGGTGATATATCAATTCGCAAAGCTTGCATGGAGCTTGAAAAGGTTTTAAAAGAACAGATAGGTTCGGAAAATGCTCCCAAGAGCCCTCTGGGGATTTTTAAAAAGCAGATTGAAGACTTAGAAGAGGAAAAAGCTGAAGTTGAAGGAGTTTTAAATAAAGTTAGAGGTTTTGAGGCAGAGATGGCTCAAATCAGGCCATTAATTATGGGTAACCTGGAAAAGAAAAGAAAGAAAGAAGAGGAGATTAAGCTATTTAATCATTACTTGCAGGCAAAAAAGTTAAAGAGTGTCAAAGAACAGGAACAAAAAATATCTAAAATTAATAAACACATTTTCGGTATGGAAAAGTACAGGTATTTCCCTCTCCAGCAGAGGGAAAGAATCATAGAGATTAGAGAGGCCGTTAAAAATCTGGAAAACAACCTGGAGGAGATAAACCGGGTCCTTAAGAAACAAAGGGAGATGAAAAAGCAGCCCCAAAAATATGTTGAAAGGTATAACTTCTGCCGTGACTTGAATATGGAGTCTGCTTCTTATATAACCAGGGATTATGCTTTATACAAATCTTTACAGGAGCAGGTTGTACATAAGGAAAAACTGGCAGAAACCCTGGAAAAGAAATTCCAGGATATAAATATTGAACTTAAAAAGGATTTTTGGAACAGTTCAAGTGAAAGGGATCTTTACCGGGCAGAAAAGATAGAAGAAGAAATAAACCAGCTGAAAAATTCACCTATAAAAAATAAAATAGATTTAATGGAAGAAAAAAGAGTTTTTTTAAAAAAAGAAATAAAAAACACTAAAAATCTTATTATGGCGGTCTCAATATTGTCAGGCACTTTATTAATCCCCACAGTTCTTTTTCACCCCCTTTCTATTCTCATGATGGTAATTCCTGCCTACCTTTCTTATGGGATTTACAAAAACAGGAGATTTTATTACAAGGATTTCAAAAATGTGGAGAATGAAATAGAAAAGCTAATTAATATGGATTGGGAAGAACAGGAAAAAATAAATAAAGTAGAAAATGAACTAAAGGAACTCCTGAAGAGAAATAAGGTGGTAACAATCAGAGACTTGCGGGTAAAAATAAGTCAGTATGGAGTTCTCCTTTCAGAAAAGGATAGATTAGAGAGGGATTTAAGGCTTGCCAGAAGAGAAATTAAGGACCTTTTCAGCAGGCTCAGGGAACTGGAAAATGAAATTACAGGCATTTTAAAAAGTGCATCTCTTTGGAAGGAAGGAGAAGAAATTAGCGAGGAAAAGGTGGAAGAATATAAAAACCGCATAAGTAATTTCCAAAGCACCTTTAACCTTTTGCAAAACCTGGAGGAAAAGATAGAGGAACTGGAAGAGAATCGTCTTAAGATAGAAAAAGAAATTAATGAGTTAAAGGAAGAGGCAGACTATATTTATATTTCTGCCGGGGTTAAAAGCTTTGATGAATTTATGGAAGGATGTAAAAGGAACAGAGAGATAGAAATACTATTAGAACAAAGGAAAAAATACGAAGAGGTGTTAGAAGCAGTTCTGGAAGGGACTTCTCTCCAGGAATTAAAAAGGGTAGACCTGTCAGTGCTGGATTCCCCCAAAATTCAGGAGGAGGTAACAGAAGAAACTATAAACCGGAAACAAAAAGAACTGGAAAAAATAAATGAGGACTTATCCAGGGCCAGGAGTAGACACGGGGAGTTTGAAGCCAAGATTGAGGCAGCCTGCAGCGGTTACCCTTCCTTATCGGAAATAGAGGAAGAATTATCTATAAAAAGGGAAGAAAGGGATTACCTGCAACAGCAGGCCTCTGCTTTAAGGACAGCAGTTAAAATGATAGAAATAGTAGCCAGGGATATACACCGGGACTTTGCCCCCCGCTTAAATGAGAAGGTTAGCAATTTAATAAGTCAGATAACAGAGGACAGATATAAACAGGTAAAAATTAGCAAGGATATGGGAATAACTGTAATGACACCCGAAACAGGAAAACATGTAAATATTCATGAACTGAGTGGAGGAACTATTGACCAGTTTTATTTTTCCGCACGGTTAATGATCGCAGACCTGGTAACAGGTAACAGAAACTTACCCTTGATCCTTGATGATTCCTTTGTTCATTATGATAGAAAGAGACTAAGAGAAGCCTTAAAAACCATAGTGAATATAGCCAGGAACAGACAGGTAATACTATTTACCTGTCATTCCCGGGAAATTGATATGTTAAAGGAGATAAAAGGAAAATTTCAAATATTTAACCTGGAAGAACCAAGGCTTTTGTTCCTGGACAGGGTAAAGAAAAAGACTGAAAGGGTATAATTGAACAGTTACCTAACCTCTGCTACCTGCGGAGGTTGTTTTTTTGTTATAATTATTAGAAAAGATTAACATCATATCCTTTTTAAAATGGTTTTAGAAGCAGGGATTTGTAAAGTGCCTGGAAAATATATATAATATTATTAAGATGTAAATAAGTTTATCCTTGTTTGGTTAAAATTTTTATAAGGCATAATATTAAGAAGACCGGGAGGGTTTTCTAATGAAAATCGGAATATTTACCGATAGTTTTAGACCTTACAAAAGTGGTGTTGTTCGATCCATAGAAAGTTTTTCTAACCGCTTGACTTCCATGGGACATGAAGTATATGTGTTTGGTCCCCATTATCCTAGTTGTGAAAAGGAAGAAAGGGTTTTCCGTTTTATTTCTATTCCGGCTCCCACCCAACCCGATTTTACTATACCCATACCTATTTCCCTTAAACTGGGTAAAACTATAAGGGACCTGGGCATAGATATAATTCATGTCCAGTCACCTTTTTTGTTAGGCAGGTTGGGAGTAAAGTTTGCCAAAAGGTATAATATTCCCCTGGTTTTTACTTACCATACCATGTACGATCAGTATGTTCATTATGTTCCCTTTGGTACTTCTATTTCCAAAAGGTTTATACAAAAAATGGGAACCAGTTTCTGCAACCAGTGTGACCTGGTTATAGTTCCTACAGGTATTGTGGAGGATCACTTGAAAAGGCTTGGAGTGAAAGCTCCTGTAGCAAAAATATCTACGGGAATAGATATTGAAGAGTTTGATAAGGTGGATTCCTCCTGGCTCCGGGAAAATTACCAGTATAATAAAGATGAAACCCTTCTCCTTCATGTGGGACGTATGGGCAAGGAAAAAAATATTCCCTTTCTCTTAAAGGCCTTTAAAAAAATATTAAAGGAAGAACCGGGAGCTCGCCTGGTCATTGTTGGCGGAGGCCCTGAAGAAAATACATTACAAACCCTGGTAAAGGATATGGAATTAGGGGAGTATGTGCGTTTTACGGGATTGCTTCCCCGTAACCGGGTTATAGATGCCTACGCTGGAGCAGATATCTTTGTCTTTGCTTCTTTGACGGAAACCCAGGGCCTGGTTCTTTGCGAAGCAAAGATGGCAGGACTTCCCCTGGTTGCCATAAAGGCTCTTGGTGCTGCGGAAATGGTAGAAGATAATGTAGATGGCTTTCTTACCAATAATTCCCTTGATGAATTTGTAGATAAGACTTTACTACTGATAAAAGACAGGGATTTAAGGACAAGGATGGGGAAAACCGCCAGGTCTAATGCTGAAGAGATGTCTTCCCAAAATCAAACCATTAAGCTTTTAAATGCTTACCAGAGCTTGCTGGGAAAGAAGGAAGATGATTTCCAAAAAAGTCTTTAAATAAGTATTAATTACTGGTGGGTGATTTATGAAGGTAACAATACTGGGTAAATATGGTCCTTATCCTCCAGCGGGGGGAAGCTGTTCCGGTTACCTGCTGGAGGGGGAAAATACTAAAATATTGCTGGATTGTGGGAATGGGGTATTTAACCGCTTGCAAAAACATATACCCCATGAAAGCCTGGATGCCGTTGTGATTTCCCATTTACACTGGGATCATGTGGCAGATCTTTTTATTTTTCGCTACGCAGTGGAAAGGTCTTTGGTCCTGGGTAAGAGAAAAAGGCCTTTAGAAGTTTATACTTTAACAGAACCCTGGGAGGTTTATTCCTTCCTTCCCTTTTTGGATGCTGTAGAAATAAAGCCTTTAAACAGGTATGGGGATATAAGGCTGGGAGAGTTTAAACTTACTTTTTTGCCTACTGTACATTCTAAGCCCTGCTGTGCTGTTAAAGTAGAAAAAGAAGGAAAAACTATGGTTTATTCGGGTGATACGGAATATTTTGAGGGTCTTATTGATTTTGTTGGCAGCAGCCATTTATTTTTATGCGAGGCAAATTTTTTAGCCCGGGACCTTAATTTAAACCGTTCCAATCACCTTGCATCCTTCCAGGCAGCCCAGATTGCCCGGGAAGGGGGAGTAAAAAGCTTGAAACTGACTCACCTTCATCCTGAAAATCCTGTTGAAGAAGTCCTGTCTGAAGCCCTGGAAGAATTTAGCAGGGCAGAGCTGGCAGAAGAGAATGAAGTTATTATTTTATAAGATATCGGGAGATTTATATGAGTGTTTTATGTTATTTACAAGGAAAATTTATACCCCTGGAAAAAGCACAGGTTGCTGTTAATGATAGGGGTTTTCTTTATGGAGACGGGCTTTTTGAAACTATTCCCGTCTATGAAGGAAATCCCTTTTATGCTGAAGAGCATCTACTTCGCCTCAGTGAAGGGGCTGATATCATGGGATTGCCCTTTAATTACGAAATTTCCTCCCTGGAAGAAATCCTGAAGGAAACCGTGAAGGTCAATAGTGTTAACAGGGGGTTTTTAAGATTAACCCTTTCCCGGGGCAAAGGGAAAAGAGGCCTGTCACCTGAAGGGTGTACCGAACCCTTATTACTGGTGGTGCCCTCTTGCTCCATACCCTATTCCCGAGAGAATTACAAAAAGGGATATGGGGCCATTATAGTGAAAGGAACCCGGAGAAATTCCTTTTCACCCCTCAGCCGCTTAAAAACCCTTAATTACCTGGATAATATTTTGGCCCGTATGGAGGCAGATAAGAAGAAAGCTGAGGAAGGTATACTCCTTAATTCCTTTGGAAATATAGCCTGTGGTACCGTAAGTAATATCTTTATATACAAAAAGGATGTTTTAGTTACTCCTTCTTCCCAGTGTGGAATTTTAAAGGGTATCACCCGGCAGATTGTAATAAAGATGGCCCATGAAAGGGAAATACAGGTGGAAGAGAGGCCCCTGGATCCCGAAGAACTCATGGAAGCAGAAGAGGCCTTTTTAACCAACTCTCTCATGGAAATAATGCCCCTTACTTCCCTGGAGGGCAAGCTAATAGGAAAAGGAAAGCCCGGCCTTCTTTCCCGGGAATTGAAAGTTGCGTATGAAAAGATTACTGGGTGCTCCCTTTAATTTGTTGGTATGCTTTGGCCAGGGCTGCTACCTTATGGGATACATCTACTGCATCTTTACCTAGAATTCTTACCATGGCTTCCATACCACAGCATCCCCCATCGTAAATTACGTCGGGAGCGTAACCTTTTGTCTTCAAAACATGGTCTGTACCCCACTCTATTTCTTCCTTCATAAAATCTTGAGGTTCTTCCTCCCTGTTAAACCTTTCCATGGTCAGACCTGCTTTTTTACAGGCTTCCAGCACATCTTCTCTGGCCTTTAAATTTAGAGCACTTCTCCATTCATATCCATTATATAATAAAGCCAGGACTACTCGTGACATCCACCTGGAACAATTAAATTCTGGTCCCTGTAAGGCCCTTATTTCCTTTCCAACCTTTATTATGCGTCCCGGGAATCCTGCCACTTCGGATTTTTCCTTGGCCTGGGGAAGGGCCATTACCAGGCTGGATTGGACTTCCGGGACTAAAGGAGCAAGAGGGATTTTTTTTAGTATTTCCAGCCCCTCCTGCAGGTTTGTCAAAACCCGGTACTTTTCTTTCTCCCGGTAAAGACCTGCCATAGGATTGACGGGACCGTAACCATGTCCTGCTTCATAGGAGTCTTTTATCGCCAGGGTTATGAATTCTTTACTTTTTTTAACTGCTTCCAGGAAACTGTAATCCAGGGCCAGGTAAGATGCCAGGGCTGCTGAGAGGGTGCACCCCGTACCGTGGGTGTTTTTTGTTTCATAACGGGGAGCCTGGAGCTTGTAAAACTCTTTTCCGTCATAAAGGGTGTCTACTGCCCGGGATTTTTCCTGTAAGTGGCCTCCCTTAATAATGACCATTTTTACTCCCAATTCTTTAATTATAACGGCTGCCTTTTCTAATTCTTTTTCCCCGGCAATTTTCATATCTGCCAAAACCTCTGCCTCCTCCAGGTTGGGTGTTACAACCAGGGAAAGGGGTAGCAGCTCATTTTTTAAGGCTTCTAAGGCTTCCTTTTGAAGGAGAGGATCTCCGCTTTTGGCTACCATTACCGGATCTACCACTATATTAGAAATATTAAACTCTTTTATTTTCCGGGTCACGGATTTGATTACACTGCTGCTGGCAAGCATGCCTGTTTTTACTGAAGAAACATTAAAATCAGTCAAAACTGCCTCCAGCTGGGATTCTATAAAATCCCCCGGGACCTCCATAATACCCCTTACTCCCTGACTGTTTTGAGCGGTAAGGGCGGTAATAACACTTAGGCCATGAAGCCCCAGGGCGGCAAAGGTTTTTAGATCTGCCTGTATGCCGGCGCCACCTCCCGAATCTGAGCCGGCTATGGTTAACACCTCTTTCAAATTAAGCCCCTCCATTATCTTGTAATTTTTTTAAATCATAGCACAGCCCTTTATTAAAGTAAACATTTTTAAATAGTAATAATAAGCACAGTAAAAATAAAAACCGCCTTTAAAAGGCGGTTAAAGCTGTACGTTGGCGTACTGGTTCTGGGCTTTAGCGATATCAGATACATTGGCGGGCTTTACTTCATACCATCCCTTTTTATTCATGGTATCAAAGATTTCCTTTTGAATATCGTAAGAGTTTTGTAGAATACTCATGTAGTCATTCCTGATGGAAACGTTTTGAGCTTCGCTAATGTAAGTATTGAGACTGCTACACATCAACTTGTAGTCATTAAGCATAGAATTGGCAATATCCTGATCTGTCAACTTACCTGCCATGGTTAAATTCCTCCTTATTATTGAAGTTGTTTGTCATTTAAGTGTTTAATTACCTTTTGGAAATTATCCCGGTGATTTTGAATTAATTTGCCGCATAAAGATTTAATTTCCTGGTCCGTAGATAACTGGGAACAATGATCCAGCTTTTTAACCATTAACTCTTCCATTTTCAAGTGGTCTTCCAGGTGCATCAGTTCTTTGTCGCTGAGATGGTGCATATAATCCCTCCTTGTTTTTTTCATTGTTTTTATTATTTCTCTCAATGAAAACTTTATACTTAATCTTTTAGACTTCTAACATTTTGACAATGTAGATAAACTTATTGATTTTTTTATATGTTATAATTGATTCTGAAATCTTTAATAGTCTTATAACAGGAAGGGCTTTAGATGAATAACTTAAATATCATTTTTTTAGTGGAAAATCTGGTGAAAACCCGGGGATATTTAGGGGAACATGGGCTTTCCCTCTACCTGGAATCAGGGGAGAATAAATTTCTTTTTGATACGGGCCAGGGGAACTGCCTTATGCCAAATATAAAAAAAATGGGTTTTAGTTTAAAAGACCTGTCTGCTGTTATTTTATCCCACGGCCATTATGACCACACGGGCGGTTTGAAAAAATTATTAAAAGAAGCACCCTCCCTGCCAGTAATGTCCCACCCGAGGGTGTTGGAAAGAAAGTTTAAGAAGGGTAAGGAGGGATATGAATATATCGGTCTGGAGGAAGATAAGGAAGGTTTCACAGGTAGAGCTAACTGGGTTTTTAACCGGGAACCGGTGGAAATAGCCAGGAACATTTTTTTAACGGGAGAAATACCTCCCGGGAAAGAAGAAGGGGAAAAGGATTTTTACCTTAAGAGTAATTGTAATTACCACCCCGATCCCTTCAGGGATGAACAGGCCCTTTTTATAAATACCAGGGCAGGAGTGATAGTAATTACGGGGTGTGCTCATATGGGTGTCATAAACACCCTGGATTATGTTCATCATCTAACGGGAAATATGCCTGTAGCCTTGTTAGGTGGGACTCACCTCCTTAACGCCGGAGAAAATATACTATATGAAACTTTGGAAAGGATTAAAGAAAGGGATATTAAATACCTGGGGGTTTGCCACTGCACCGGTCTGGATAGTTATGGTTACTTAAAAAGAAAGTTGCCCCACAGGGTTTTTTACCAGGAAACAGGTTCGATTTTTAATCTTTCAAAGTTATAAAAAAAGGAGGGGCATTAGCCCCTGTTAGCCATCATTTCTCCCATCATTTTACCGAACATAAAGGCTGCTAGGGGCAATGCAATTAATGCAGCCCAGTTTTTGTTTCTATCTTTATCCATCGTTAACAGCATTAAAATCCCTCCTCTAAGTTTATTTTTCTAATAATTTATTTTTTTATTCAAAGAAATTTTTAAGGAAGGTGGTATTTTAAGATGGAGAAAAGGGACGCAGTTATATTGAAAAGCTGGCAGAAAAGCTGTATGATAACTTTTTAGAAGCTAATAACAAATAACAAGGGGAGGTGAAGGCGTTTTACGCCAAGTAAATTGAACAGAAGAATACTTGCTGTAGATGTAGGAGGTGGGACCCAGGACATCCTGGTTTACGATGAGTCCCAGCCCGTTGAGAATAATTATAAAATGATTTTACCTTCTCAAACAACGGTCCTGGCCAGGAAAATTAAAAAACTAACCGGGGATAAAAAGGCAATTTTCCTTGAAGGCCACCTTATGGGAGGAGGCCCCTGCGTCAGGGCTTTGAAGCTTCATTTAAGCAGGAATTTACAGGTATACAGCACACCCCAGGCAGCAAAAACCATTAAGGATAACCTGGAAAAAGTTGAGAAAATGGGAGTGGTCATCAGGGATAAGGCTCCCGAAGGGGCCGTGCCCCTTTCCCTGGGAGATATAAACCTGGAGGCCCTGCAAAATTTAATGGATAATTTTGAAATTGAAATGCCTGAAAAATTTGCTGTTGCCGTCCAGGACCATGGGGAGTCTCCGGAAATGAGCAACAGGCTTTTCAGGTTTAAGCACTGGGAAAATTTCATCAAAGGGGGCGGAAATTTGACAGACCTGGCTTACTACCAGGTACCTTCTTACCTGACCCGGATGAAGTCTGTTCAGCAGATCGTCCCCGATTCTTTGCTTATGGATACCTGCACCGCCGCCGTTTGGGGAGCTTTGGAAGATGAATATGTTGCCAGTCACCGGGAAAAAGGATTGACCCTGGTTAATTTAGGCAATCAACACACCCTGGCCGTTCTTTTAAAGGGGTCTCGCATATATGGACTTTTTGAACATCATACAGGGATTATGTCTCCTTCAGAATTAAATAGCTTTTTGAATAAGTTGAAGTCAGGAGTCCTCACCCATCAAGAGGTTTTTGACAGCGGTGGCCACGGATGCTATATAAGCAAAGATTATGAAGGTAGTTTTGATTTTACAGCTGTTACGGGTCCTCAACGCCACCTGGCCAGGGAGTTGGGCTATTACCAGGCTGCTCCCTATGGGGATATGATGCTTTCCGGTTGCTTTGGCCTGGTAGCAGCAGCCCTTGCCCTGGAGAATGAGGGTAATTAATAGCTAAATATTAATGATTATTTAATAAGACGACGGCGCATTAAAATCAGGGGAAAGGAAAATAAAAGTACAGCAAATAACAGGATGATAAAAAAGTGAAGGAAAAGCATTACTGATACCTGGCCTATGGCCAGGTTTCTGCTTATTTCTACGGCATGGAAGAGGGGGGTCATCCAGGCTATTACCTGCACAAAAAAAGGCATGTTTTTAACGGGAAAGAAAACACCGGAAAATAAAAACATGGGGGTTATAATCAGGGTAAAATAATAAGCATAGGAATCGAAATTAGGGGATATGCTGGTCCAAATCATGGCGGTTTCAGCAAAAACAATTCCTACAATAAACAGGAGGGGTGGGGTTAAAAGAACCCAGGGAGAACTGATTAATCCTAAAATAGTCACGACTGCCAGGAAAACAGTCCCGTATAAAAAGCTTTTAAATGCTCCATAAATAATTTCACCCGTTACTACCTCATCAATGCTCAGGGGAGTAGTAATCATGGCATGAAATATTCGGTGAAGCTGCATGCGGGTAAAACTTCCGTAAGTGCATTCAAAGGAGGTTGACCACATGGCCGAGGATACAACCAGCCCCGGGGCAATATATTGAAGGTAGGATATGCCTTCAACCTCCTCCACGTAAACTCCCAGGCCAAAACCCAGGGCAGCAAGGTATAAAAGGGGTTCTATAAAGTTAAACATCAGGCTGCTTTTCCAGTGCTTCAAAAAAACCAGAAAGTTTCTATTAAAAACCTTTAAAGCACGAGTGGTTACTTGTGGTTTATAAATATAATACTTATTAATCAGGTTGACCATTTATAGTCCTCCCCGTTAACTTTAAAAAAACATCTTCCAGGGTAGCCGGTCTTAGAAGTTGGTAAGAAAACGGTATATTTATTAATGGCAAATTTTCTAATAATTCCTGTCCGTTGCTGGTAAAAAGATAAAGAAAGTTTCCTTCCCGTCGATAATCATGGCAGCAATCCCCTAACCTTTTTTTCAGCTCCTGGGGGTCAATAGGGGTCTCCTGGGGTAATCCCAGTTCTATTACTTCTTTACCTATGTGTTTTAATATCAGGTCCCGGGGGCTGCCTTCTTCTAAAATTTTCCCCCGGTCCATAATTACCAGTCGATCACAAAGGACAGAAGCTTCTTCCAGGTAGTGGGTAGTCAGGATAATGGTAAGGCCCTTTTCTTTTAAATAACGCAGCTGATCCCATACCAGATGTCGGGCATGGGGGTCAAGGCCGGTGGTAGGTTCATCCAGTACCAGAACCCGGGGATGGTTAATTAAAGATCTGGCTATTACCAGGCGTCTTTTCATACCCCCCGAAAGGTTTTCTACAAGGGCATCAGATTTTTCAGAAATACCCATAAACTCTAAAAGTTCCCGGGCCCTCTTTTGGGCAGTCTTCCTGGGAATATTGAAATAACTGGCAAATAAAATCAGGTTATCTTCCACGCTTAATTCCGGGTCCAGGTTATTGTCCTGGCTTACTACTCCCAGGAGGTTTTTAATTTGGGAAGGATTTTTGGAAACTTCCATATCTAAAACTCTAAGTTCTCCTGAAGTAACAGGGGAAAAACAGTACATCATTTTAACAACGGTGGTTTTACCTGCACCGTTGGGTCCTAAAAAACCAAAGGATTCTCCCTGCTGAATTTCGAAATCGATGGAATCTACAGCTTTAATTCCATTATAAATTTTGGTAAGTTTCTTTCCTTTTACTGCTACCATATTATCCCCTTAAACTGTTCTTATCAGGGTAAATTATAACATATTCATCAAGGAAAAAAATTAGTAAGAATTTTCTTTCTTTTTAAATGTGAAGTTATTAATATGTTATAATATAAAGGATTGTTTCCGGAGGTGGTATAGTGATAATAGTTGGGGTAGGAAACAATATGGTTAAACTGGGTGATGCAGGATATTACAAATGTCCCCGCTGCCACAATGAGTGTCCTTTTTGTGTTATGGAAATATCAAAAAAATTTGATGTTTTTTGGATTCCCGTAGCTAAATGGGACAAAAGGTATTACCTGACCTGTACTATATGTAGCTATGGTTACGAGATTCAAAAAGAGGAAATAAACCAGTATATAAAAACCGGAGCAGGTGTTTAAAAGATGCGCCTGGGATGTCACCTTTCTATAGCTAAAGGTCTGCCTAAATCACTGGAAATGGCCAGGGAAGTAAAGGCCAGCACCTTTCAATTTTTTACCCGAAACCCCCGGGGAGGATCAGCAAGAAAAATTACCACCAGGGAGATAGAAAAGTGGAAGGAATTAAGAAGAAATGAAGATCTTTATCCTGTGGTGGGACACCTGCCTTATACTTTGAACCTTGCTGCCTCCAGGGAAGAGACTTATTCTTTCGCCAAAAGGGTTCTTTTAGAAGACTTGAACCGAATGGAAGAAATTGGTGCCGAATACCTGGTCCTGCATCCCGGAAGTCATGTTAACCAGGGGAGAGAAAAGGGTCTCGTTAAAATTATAAAGGCCCTGGAGGAATCCCTGTTAAAATTTAAAGGTAATTCCATGCTCCTTTTGGAAACTATGGCTGGCCAGGGTACCGAAATTGGCACTTTGCTTGATATAAAAGAGATAATGGATTCCTTGGGCAACCCGGATAGCATGGGAGTTTGCCTGGATACCTGTCATTTATTTGCTGCAGGGTATGACTTTCAAAAAAGGCAAGAAGTTCAAAGATTGATTGATGATCTGGAAACCCTGGTAGGGCTGGATAAGGCAAAAATATTTCACTTGAGTGATTCCAAATATCCCCTGGGAAGCAAAAAAGATCGCCACCAGTTTATGGGGAAGGGGTATATTCAAAAAGAAGGGTTCCTTAATGTGCTGAAGGATCCAGTTTTTAAGGATATAACATTTATTCTAGAGCTTCCTGTTAAAGATTACCTGGAATATAAAGGAGAAATCAAACTTATAAGGGAATGGTTAAAAACTGAATGATCCTTTCATTCAGTTTTTTTGACCTTAAATTTCTTTAAAATTTCTTTAAAATACTACGTTTTCCAGTTATAATAATAGTTAAATGGTGATAAACCGGGAAAAGGAGGTAAGAATAATAATGGCTGAGGAAATTGTTGTCTATACAAAAAGTGGATGTCCTTACTGCAAAAACTTAAAGGAAGAATACACAGAAAAAGGTATACCTTTTAAGGAGATTAATGTATCCATGGATGAAGAGGCCAAAAAGTTTGTTAAAGAGGTACTTATGGTTAATAAGGTTCCGGTAACAGTAAAAGATGGGAAACTGGATACTATAGGATATAAGGGTCAGGGGTGAACAATTTAGTTAATTCGGCCGTGAGCCGGAATTTATTTTTTCCAAGGGAGGGATTTGCCAATGCTAATCGGTGTAATAAGTGATACCCATGGTTCTCAGAAGGGGTGGATAAAAGCAATGGACCATTTCCAGGGCTGTGAAATTATTTTCCATGCAGGTGATGTTTTATATCACGGGCCTCGAAATCCACTGCCAGATGGTTACGACCCCAGGGAACTGGCTAATTCCATAAATAATTCTTCCTTACCTGTTTTTATGGTCAGGGGAAACTGTGATGCTGAAGTAGAAGAAGTAATGCTGGAGGTGCCCCTCTTATCCCCCTATTTTTATTCTTACCTGGAGGGAGTTAGAGTTCTTCTTTTACACGGAACAAATATGCAGGAAGAAGAGCTGGCCCAGTTAGGGGAAAGATATAAGGCAGATCTAGTAATATTTGGGCACATTCATACTCCTGTTGCTAAAAAGGCAGGAAAGACAGTTTTGTTTAATCCCGGATCTCCTTCCCTGTCCTTTAATACTGAACCTACCATAGGAATTTTAGATACAGATATAAAAAAGGTTAAAATTATAACTCTGGAAAAAGGAGAAATTTTTTCAGAACTTTCATTTTAATGAAGATTTAAGATAAAGGTTGTTTGAAACAAAATTGATATCAGGAAGGAGGTGAAAAAATGTCAGGGAAAAAGGAAGAAGTTATTTTTTCCAGTGAAGAACCCCGCAGTGTAGCAGAAATAGGAGATTTTTTAATACAGGCCGGCCAGAAGTTAAAGGAACAGGGCTCTTTTAATCTTTCCCACGGGGAAAAACAGCTGGAAGTGCGCCCGGAAGGGGCTACCAAGTTGGAATTGAAATACGAGATAGAAGGTCAAAAGCACCAGTTTGAAATAGAAATTGAATGGAAGCCCGGTATAGGTGGAACAGGTTCAGGTAAGGTAGATATCACCTGATACAAATGCCTCGGCAGACAGCAGGAAAGGGGTCCTAAATGTGAAAAGTTATTTAGATATCCATCCTGCAGTATATGAAGCTTTTCAAAATAAAAAACCCGTTATAGCCCTGGAGTCTTCTTTTGTAGCTCAAGGATTACCTTACCCTGAAAATCTTCAAACTTGTCTGGAAATGATGGATTTGATAAAAGAAGAGGGGGCTGTGCCTGCTGTTACTGCCCTTTGTAAGGGGAAAATAAAGGTTGGATTAAAAAATTCAGAAATAGAAGAACTGGCAGAAGAAGGGAATAAATATTTCAAGGTCGCCGCCAGTGACCTGGGGATAATCCTGGCCAGGGGTTTCCGGGGTGCCACTACAGTTTCGGGAACTATTTATGCCTCATACCTGTCGGGCATCAGGATTTGTGCAACGGGGGGGATAGGCGGAGTTCACCGGGAAGCCTCCCAAACCTTTGACGTCTCCCAGGACTTGATAGGATTGAGCAGGTTTCCCGTGGCGGTGGTAAGTGCTGGTGCAAAGGCAATTTTAGATTTAAAGCTAACCCTGGAGTACCTGGAAACCCGGGGAGTACCCGTTATCGGTTACAGGACCCGCTCCTTTCCCGCCTTTTATTCTTCTGCCAGTTCTTATTCTTTGGACCATACGGTCAAAGACCCCCAGGAAGCAGCAGAAGTAATAAGGACATACCAGGACCTGGGATGGGAGGGAGGATTATTATTTGCCAACCCTCTCCCCAGGGAGGATTCCCTGTCCTGGGAATTTATAAATGATATTATGGAAAAGGCTCTAAAGGAGGCTAAAAAAGAGAATATCCAGGGGAAAGCCCTTACTCCTTTTCTTTTAAATTATTTGAACCAGGAAACGGAGGGGGAATGTCTTAAAGCTAATATTTCCTTGTTAAAAAATAACGCTATCCTGGGAGCTCGCCTGGCCAAATCATATTACAGCAGATAGTATTATTACATAATGTTATTTTTATATATTCATATGCTTCAGAGGTGTAACAGGAAGTATTTTTTCCTGTTTTTTTATGTTTTTTTATAATGTTCTTTTTATTGACGGAAAACTGAAAAAGGATTATGCTATAGTCATAAGGAACCTATGTGCATAAGGTCCATAGTTAAAAAAATGAGGTGAAGTTTATGGGTATGGCTATTGAAGTAAAGGACCTGGTTAAGTATTACGGTAAATTTTTAGCCCTGGAAAACGTTAGTTTTAATGTTAAGAAAGGGGAAATATTTGGCTTTTTAGGTCCCAACGGGGCTGGAAAAACTACCACCCAGAAAATACTTACCGGTATTCTTAAACCCAGTGGAGGGAAGGTATCAATTCTTGGTTATGATATAGAAAAAGATCCCCTCCTGGCCAAAAAATTTACGGGAATTGTCCCCGATGAAACCAATGCCTATATAGAATTAAGCGCCTGGGACAACCTGACCCTTATGGGTAATCTTTATGGAATGCCCGGAAAGAGGTTAGAGGAACGGGCAGATGAATTATTGAAAATGTTTGATCTTTACCAGCGAAGAAAGGACAGGGTTAAGGGTTTTTCCCGGGGAATGAAAAGGAGGTTACTCCTGGCCATGGGGCTTATTCATGAACCAGATATACTTTTTTTGGATGAACCCGTAAGTGGCCTGGATGTACAGAGTGCCCGCTTGATGCGAAAAGTTATAATGGATTTAAACCAAAAGGGGATAACCATTTTTCTTACCACCCATAATATTGAAGAAGCAAACCAAATGTGCCACCGGGTGGCTATTATCTGCAAAGGTAAGATTGCTGCCATAGATCGCCCGGAAAGTTTGAAAAAGACTATTAAGGTAACCCAATCCCTGGAAGTAGCCTTCGATAAACCCCTGGAAAACGTGGAAGAACTTAAAGAAATACCTGGAGTGGAAGAGGTTAAAACCCATGGAGATAAAATCCGCCTTTTTACTTCAGACCCAGGACATATAATAAAACCCCTGGTAATTTACTCCCAGGATAAAAACCTTGAATTTATAAGCTTAAATACCCTGGGTCCCAGCCTGGAGGAGGTATTTGTTAACCTTACGGAGGAAAGGAGACAGGATATCAATGAAAAGCAATAAAATAAACTTGCTGCTGGAGCAGTTTAAAGGATCCCTGGTAATAGCAAAAAAAGATATGAAAATCTATTATTTAAAGCCCCCCGTCCTCATATTTGGTGTGTTATTTCCTATGTTTTTGTTTCTGGCTTTTGCAGTAGGCAGGGAAGTTCCCCTGGAGACACTGGTGCCCGGATTGGTAGGAATAACTTTATTTTTTACCGCCTCCACGGTGGTGCCCCTCATTATGCCCTGGGAAACTCGCCTGAGGACCCTGGAACTGCTGGTTTCTGCACCCATCGGGGTTCAGACCATACTCCTGGGGGATATCCTGGCCAGCTTCTTTTTCGGCATTATAATATCCCTGATCCCTTTAACGGTAGGATTTGTATTTTTAGGTGCTACGATAGTGAACCCCCTGGTCCTTTTATTAAATATTATAATTTCTTCCTTTTGTTTCTCTTCCCTGGGAAATATAATGTCTTTTCCTCCCACGGGGGAACCTTCTCAAATCATGATGCTTTCTAATCTGATCCGGTTACCATTGATTTTCATAAGCGGGATTTTTGTCCCCCTACCCCAAATGCCCTACTGGGGTAAACTTATTGCCCCCCTTTCCCCCCTGACTTATACTACGGATCTCACCAGGTATTCCCTGGGGGATATCAGCTTTTATTCTGTGGGTATAAATTTTTTGATGCTCCTGCTTTTTACGGTTTTATTTTTACTGGCAGGCTTTAAACTTCACAGTAAAACCATGCCCAAAAGGATTCAAAACCTTTAAAAAATAATTGGGGCCGACCATAACAATGAGGGTGCGGCCTTTTTGGGCTTAAGTTCTCTTGTGGAAAGATGTTCTATTTGATAAAATAATTTCAACACTTGCCGAGGAATGAGGGAGGAATTCCATTGAAACTAAGTGATAATGCCCGTATAACCTTAGAAAGGCGATACCTTAGAAAAAATGAACAGGGGGAAATAATTGAAGACCCGGAAGATTTGTTAAAGAGGGTGGCCCAAAACCTGGCCCGGGTAGAAGAAGAAAAATACAATAAATCTCCGGAAGAGGTAGGGGAAGTGGAAAGAAAGTTCTTTGAAGTAATGGACAGCCTTAGATTCATGCCTAATTCTCCCACCCTTATGAATGCCGGAAGGGAACTGCAGCAGCTTTCTGCCTGTTTTGTGCTGCCCATAGAAGATAGCATGGAATCCATCTTTGAGACTTTAAAACATATGGCCCTGGTTCAAAAAACTGGAGGTGGGACAGGATTTGCCTTTGACCGCTTAAGGCCTGCGGGGGATTTCGTGCGTTCTACCAATGGCGTAGCCAGCGGCCCTATTTCCTTTTTAAAAATATACGACTGCGGCACAGAAGCTGTTAAGCAGGGTGGAACCCGCCGGGGAGCCAACATGGGAACCCTTCGCTATGATCATCCTGATATTATGGAGTTTATCGTGTGCAAAGAGGGTGACATGGACATAACTAATTTCAATATATCAGTAACCGTATCCCATGATCTTATGAAAAAGGCTGTAGATGAAGACCCGGAACCCTATTACTACCTGGTAAACCCCCGGACAGAACAGCCCTATCCTGATCCCCAGACTGGAGAATTAAAGCAGAGAAATGCCCGGGAACTGTTTGATTTGATTGTAGAAAGGGCCTGGGAAAATGGAGACCCGGGCCTTATCTTTATAGATCAGATGAATAAATTCAACCCTACTCCCCATTTAGGCAAGTTTGAAACAACTAATCCCTGTGGCGAACAGCCCCTTCTTCCCTATGAGGCCTGCTGCCTGGGTTCCATTAACCTGGGGCTCTTTGTACAGGAAGGAGGTCAGGTTGACTGGGAATTGTTAAGGGAAACGGTTCATACGGCGGTGCATTTCCTGGATAACGTAATCGATGCCAGCAATTATGTGATTCCCCAGATAGAAGAGCTGCATAAGGATGGAAACCGAAAAATTGGCATAGGGGTTATGGGCTGGCACGATGTGCTGGTTAAGATGGGTATTCCTTACGATACGGATGAAGCTCTGGCTCTGGCAGAAGAAATAATGAAATTTATCAATGAAGAGGCTAAGAAGAAATCAGTTCAGCTAGCGGGAGAAAGAGGAGTGTTCGGCAATTTCCAGGGAAGCATATATGATACAGGAAAGGAAGAGGACAGGGTTAGAAACGCCACCCGCACTACCATTGCCCCCACAGGGACCATTTCCATAATTGCCGGAGCCAGCAGTGGGGTTGAACCTTATTTCAGCATAGCCTTTATCCGCAAGAATGTACTTGACGGTGTCGATTTGCCTGAAGTGAATCTATTGTTTTTAGATATGGCTAAAAAGGAAGGTTTTTACAGTGAAGAATTAGCTGAACATTTGGCCAGCAAAGGGGGAGTCCAGGGCGAACCCCAGGTTCCGGAGCATGTCCAGCGCCTTTTTAAAACAGCCCTGGATATTGATTATACATGGCATGTTAAGCACCAGGCTGCTTTTCAAAAATATACCGATAATGCTGTTAGTAAAACAGTGAATCTGCCTAAAGATGCCGGGGAAGAGGACATCAAAAAGGCTTTTATTTTAGCCTGGCAGTTGGGCTGCAAGGGAATTACTGTCTACAGGGATTCTTCAAAATCAGTCCAGGTTCTAACGACAGGCCCCCAGGAAGATAAAGCAGGGACTATAAAGCCCATGAAAAGGCCTCAAAAACTTACCGGGGAAACAACCCGCAAGGAAACCCCCCTGGGTAACCTCTTTGTAACTTTAAATAAGACAGAGGAAAGGCCCTTTGAAGTTTTTGCCCAGATAGGTAAAGCGGGAAGCGATGTGGTGGCTTTTACAGAAGCTCTTGCCCGCTTGATTTCTCTGGCCCTCCGATGCGGGGTGCAGGTTGAAGATATAATCAGCCAGTTGGAAGGAATTGGTGGCGGAAGGCCGGTAGGCTTTGGTCCCAACCGGGTTTTGAGTGTTCCCGATGCTATCGGAAAAGCCCTTAAAGAACTTTCCCAGTCCAGTCACCATGAAACGGTCAAAAGGGAACTATGTCCCGAATGTGGTTCAGGTACCCTTTACCAGGTAGAAGGATGTGCCAAGTGTGAATCCTGTGGTTTCAGTGAATGTTAAAGATATATAACGGGGAATAGGGAAAGGAGGAGTCCTTCTGGATAAAGGTAAATACAGGTTAACTGTAAAAGTAAGTTTTTCTGCTGCTCATTTTTTGAGAAAATATGAAGGTAAGTGTTCAAACATTCACGGACATACCTGGATAGCCCAATGCAGTGTGGAGGGAAGCCAGTTAAATTCCCAGGGTATGCTTATGGATTTTCATGACCTGGAGGACCTGTTAGAGGAAATTACGGGTGAATTTGACCATACTTTAATAAATGACCATCCTTCCTTTAATGAGGAGGGGTTAAATCCCACGGCAGAGAATTTATCCTGGTACATTTATCACCAGTTAGAAAAGAAACTGGAAAAAATAAGTGATATTATTAAGGTTAAGGATGTGACCCTGTGGGAATCCCAGGATGCTTGCGCTACCTATAAAAGAGAGGAATAAATTTAATGGAAGCATATTTAAGGGAAGTTTTTTCTTCCTTCCAGGGAGAAGGTATTTATATTGGTTACCGGCAGGTTTTTTTAAGGTTTGCCGGCTGCAACCTGGATTGTTTTTACTGCGACACAGAAAGGGGTGGATACCCTCCTTTCTGCCGTATTGAAGAAAGGGAAGGCTCCGGGCATTTTAAAAATTTACCCAATCCTTTTAATCCTAATGGCCTGTTGAAGGCGGTTAATGTCTTTCCCCTGGATAAACATCATTCTATATCCCTGACAGGGGGAGA